>Ga0233451_10000090_pt1 | contig 89288 bp, 85 predicted proteins | sample 011ome_29_FD_183052 | JGI IMG/M metagenome (GOLD analysis project Ga0233451, IMG submission 183052) | Coastal salt marsh microbial communities from the Groves Creek Marsh, Skidaway Island, Georgia - 011504CT (spades assembly) | ecosystem: Environmental > Aquatic > Marine > Intertidal zone >... | reverse complement strand
TCAACGAGTCCTATGCGAATTGCTACACCTAAAAATACAACTACTCCTAGAAAATCAACGAGTCCTATGAGATTTACTACACCTAAAAAAACTACTAGTCCTAGCCCAATAAGAGTTGCTACTCCAACTATGAGAAAAGCAACAAGTCCTGCAAGTACAGCAAAAATAAGTTCTTCAAATAAATCGCCCAAAGGTTTTATTAACAAAATTAAAAAACTTATATTTAAACCAAAAAACAAAAGTCAAAAAGTATCTTTTGTAGCACCAAGAAAATCAACAATAAGACGTTCTTCTACACCAAGACCTGTGTATAAATACAAATATAAGACTGCTTCGCCAAGAACAAGCTATTACCTATCTTCATCTACACCAAGTAGTAGTTACTCTTCAACAAGCAGTTATATCACACCTAAAAAACACAGAAAAACTGACAAATCCAAAAAAAGACATACTAAAAATCGTAAATCGCACAGAAAGATATCCAGACGTCGTATTTCTACATCTAGTTCTTCTTCAATTAGCACTCCAATTACTAGTTCAACTATTTATATTCCAAGATCAACCAAGAGTGCTAAAAAACATCATAGAAAACACAAGTCAAAAAAAAGTAAGAGAAAGCAATCAAAGGCTTTACTTGGACTTGAAAGAATGGCTAAAAAATTAGCAGAAAAACCAAGATCAAGATCTAGTAAATCAAGATCGAAAAAACACAAAAGTCGTTCTAAAACGTATACCAAAAAGGTGAAAATTCAACGTAAAGGAAAGAAACCTAGTTTTATGGATATCGTATTTAAACAAGCCAAGTCACCTAAAAAAGAATATGTATATGAATACAAGTATGATCGCAAACAAACTTCTAAAAAATCCAAAAAAGAAGAAGTAAGATTATCTGATTTACGTAAGATGGCCAAAAAATATGGTGTGTCAAAAACAGGTACAAAGAAAGAAGTAGCCCACAACTTGCTTAAAAAACGCCGTTATGACTTGAATAAAACTGAGAAAGAAGCAATTAAAAAGTTATTACATATTACTGAATCCAAGTCTCAAAAAAGAAAAACTAACAAAATGAAAACAAAAAAATCTTCTTCTAAAAAGAGAACCTATAAGAAGAAAGGATTAAAACTAAAAGAACTACAAAAACTCGCTGAAAAATATGGTGTTGGACAACAAGGAAGCAAAACTGAAATTGCTCGTAAACTAATTAAACGAAGAAAATATGATTTAAAGAAATCAGAATATAGTGCATTAAAGAAGTTACTTTAAAAATGCTATAAATTATATATAATATTTACTATATACAATTTATATAATGAGTTGTTTATTTAATAGTTTACAATACTTTATTACAAATAGTAATAGTTATGAAATACGTCAAAAAATATGTGATTATTTACAAGAAAATAAAATTATTATGGATGGATTAGATACACATTTTATATTAGAATTAGAACATAATAATGCATCTAATTATATTGAAACAATGAGAAATACTTGGTGTTGGGGTGGAGCAATTGAGATTCAAGTAGCTTGTAATATTTGGAATTTACGTATTATTGTGCGAAATTATCGTGATAGAAATGGCGAACAAATTGAGTTTATACCAGTTACAGCTAAGTTTGATAGAACAGTCGAGCTAGAATGGACTGGTGGACATTATGAGCCTGTTCGAAAATAAAAAATAAAATATAGTTTTTAAGCACTACACATTTCACATCCTTCATCCTCTTTTAAAACTACTTGTTTTTTATCGTGTTTCTGTTTTTCAGGTTCAATAGTAAATTGCTGTGCTTGATGCTTTGCCTTTCTACGTAAATAATAAATACCAGTTTTAAGGCCCTTTTCCCAAGAATAAAAATGCATAGATGTTAGTTTGTTATATACAGGATCCTCCATCCATAAATTAAGACTTTGACTTTGACAAATAAACGCGCCTCTGTCAGCAGACATATCAATCAAGTGTTTCATTGGCATTTCCCAAACAATCTTATATTTGTCTCGAATATGTTGTGATAATTGGGTTAATTGTTGTATTGAACCCTTATTCGCAATAATATTATTTTTAATTTGTTCATTCCATTCTCCCATTTCAATAAGTTCCTTCATCAAGTATTTATTAACCACTACAAATTCTCCAGCAAGAGTTCTACGCGTATACAAATTACTTGTTAAAGGTTCAAAACATTCATTATATCCAAGAATTTGTGATGTACTTGCTGTTGGCATGGGCGCAACTAATAATGAGTTACGTAATCCATATGTAATAATATTTTGTTTCAACTGGTCCCAATCATAACGATTTGGTGTAGGTTCAACTGACCACATATCAAATTGTAAAATGCCTTGTGAAGAAGGAGAACCTTCGAATGAACTATATGCTCCTAGCAATCGTTCATCAGTTCTTTTCAAAATGCCACTTGCATGTTCATACTCAGAAACTTGATCGAGTAGATTAAAACGCGATTCATTCTTTAATGAAGCTAAAAATTCCCCTCTTTCCTTAGAGATTTCGTTACTTTTTTCAAGGGCACCGTGATAAATAGTTTCAAAAATTAATTTGTTTACTTTTTTTGCTTCCTCTGAGTGAAAGGGAATATCCATTAAAATAAATGCATCTGCTAGACCCTGTACGCCTAGGCCAATAGGTCTATGACGCATATTACTTACTTTTGTTTTTTCAGTAGGATAAAAATTAATATCAATTACTTTATTTAAATTATTTGTAACAACCTTGACAACTTCATGTAATCTATCATAATCAAATGATTTGTCATTTGTATTTACAAAGGCAGGAAGAGCAATAGATGCTAAATTACACACAGCAGTTTCTTTATCGTCTGAATATTGTGTAACTTCGGTACATAAATTTGACGATTTTATGGTTCCCAAGTTCTTCTGATTTGATTTTTTATTTACAGCATCTTTATATAAAATATATGGAGTTCCGGTTTCCATTTGAGCATCTAAAATAGCAAACCATAACTCTCGCGCTAAAATAGTTTTTCTAGCTTTTCCTGCACGTTCATATTTCTCATATAGTTGCTTAAATTCGTCGCCATATACATCACTTAATCCAGGGCATTCACGAGGACACATTAAAGACCAAGTCCCATCTTTTTCCTTAACACGTTCCATAAATAAATCCGGAACCCAAACTGCATAAAATAGGTCGCGAGCTTTGGTTTCTTCATCTCCGTGATTTTTTCTCATTTCTAGAAAGTCAAAAATATCTGCATGCCATGGTTCTAAATAGATAGCAAATGAACCATTACGCTTTCCCCCGCCTTGATCAACATAACGAGCTGTATTATTATATACACGTAACATAGGTACTAAACCATTAGATGTTCCATTTGTTCCTTGAATATGTGTACCCTTAGCACGAATATTATGAATATGAAGACCTACACCTCCCGCGTATTTTGATATAAGTGCGCAATCTTTTAATGTATTATAGATTCCATCTAAGCTATCATCCTCCATAGCAATTAAATAGCAACTTGATAACTGCTGTCTAGGTGTTCCAGCATTAAAAAGCGTTGGTGTGGCGTGTGTAAAAAACTTCTGAGACATTAAATCATATGTTTCTTTTACTAATGCTAATAAATTATTTGAATTTGCTTGAGAACAATGAATCCCAATGGAAACACGCATCCACATATGTTGGGGTCTTTCAACGATTTTACCATTTAATTTAAACAAATAAGCACGTTCAAGTGTTTTAAACCCAAAATAATCAATTAAATAATCTCTATTGTGATCAATCATTTGGTCAATTTCTTCTTTATGTTTTCTTGTAAAATTCCATAGATTATCAGATATAAGCGGATATAGATTATTATGTATATCTCTGAAATTAAATAGATTTTTCATTACATCAGAAAATGCAGGTTCAGTATTTTTTTGATGGTTTGATACAAGAATACGTGATGCAAGTGTAGCATAATCTGGATGCAAAGTAGACATAGATGCACATTGTTCGGCAGCTAATTCGTCAATTTTAGTTGTAGAAATCGTATCATATAATTGATCAATTACTTTGATAACAAGTTGTTGATAATTAATGTGAATATCAACTTCTGCACCTAATTTTTTAATTCTATTTAAAATTTTGTCAAACGCAATTTCTTCCAAACAGCCATCGCGTTTAGTAACACGCATATCAATGCTATCTTTTTTATTTGGAGTGTTATTCATCATTTCTATATAGTTTGTTAGTTTAGTTTTAAATTGTTTTCATATAATTTGAAAATTAGTTATTTATTTAGAAATTTTAATTATATTATACTATAATATAATGTCTACTTTTATAACTTCTAAAAATACTATAACTGATAATGGTTTGCAAGTAGGTAATTCTGTGGAGAAAGATATGATGAATGAAACTTATACATATCGTTTTAATCCATATGACTATCAAGAACAATTTTATTCTGGAATGGCAGACTTTATTAATGAAAATATTGTTGCAGGTGATAAGTTAGAAGAGGATAGATTAATAGCATCATGTTGGAATGATTTAGGGGATGATGTTTTTGATAATTGGGGCTTTTTTTATTTGTATGATGTACAATCTGGTAAATATTATTTTCCTAAATTATATCCTCGAAACGATAATGATGGAGTATTTAATACTCAAATATGTCAAGCATTTGGACGTACATTTACTATTCAACATGGTTGGGCAGTTGAAGGGATTTTTAAAATCGATATTGATGTAAGTGACAACCTTCCTTTTAGATTTGGAGCATATGGAAATATGGGTTCAGATGGAGATGAATATATTACACGTTATTATCATCCTTTAGTATATTCTGGTGATAATACAAATATGAATTTATATTACATAAAACATTCTGATAGTTCAGATTATAGTACTGAAACATTATACTCCTATTTTATACCAAAATCACCTACTCAAAATACAACACGGTCATATATTTATAATAATGATGGCGATGATGATAATATTATGTCTGTTAATGTACAAAATGGCTTATTAGTGTATTTTTCAAAATCATATGATGTTAGGGGTTGGGTTATTTCGGATTTAAATAATGTAACAGACCAAAATCCATTGACTGAATCACTCATAGATGATGAAAATCCAATCTCAAATATTTGTTTTCCTTCTGGAACACCTATTCAAACTGATCAAGAAACTATTTTCATTGAACAAATTAATTCTAATAAACATACTATTCGCGGTAACAAAATAGAGATGATTACAAAAACAATAACTCAAGATAGTTACTTAGTTTGTATCGAAAAGGATGCTTTAGCTAAAAACATTCCTAGTAAAAAAACGCTTATTAGTAAAAATCATAAATTATTTTACAATAAAAAAATGATAAAAGCAAATAATTTATTGCAATTAAACAAGGAAGGAATTTATAAAATAAAGTATAATGGTGAAATACTTTATAATGTTTTGTTAGAAAATCACGATAAAATGATTGTAAACAACTTAATTTGTGAAACATTAGATCCTAAAAATGGAATAGCCAAAATGTATTTAGATATGAAAAATCGTAATTTATCTGATAGTGAAAAACAAACATTTATATCAGAATATAATGAATATGTTATTAAAAATAAAAAATTTATAAGCAAAAGTAAGTAATAAAATAAAAAATGTAAAAAGAATAAAATTTGTAGATAGAGTTATATTATATGAAAAATACCGCAATTAATTCTATTATACTTTTGTTGGTTTAGTTTTAATTTTTTTCATATAATTTGAAAACGGTTAATTATTTAGAAATATTAATTATATTATAATAATATATTATAATGTCAACAATTGTTGCTGGTAATATATGTTATATAAATTCCGCGTATGATTTAGTGGGTTTAGAAATTGACTCAAGCGGAAATATGTATGTATCTAATCATTATACAGAAAGCATATTTAAAATAAGTGTTAATGGATCTATTAGTATTTTTGCTGATGGTTTACAAGGTATACAAAATATAGTGTTTGATAATTTTGGAAATCTATATTATACTAGTAGTATACAAGGATATATTGGTAAGATAGATCCATATGGAAATAAAACTATAATTGCTTATCCCGGACAATGTACTGGTATTGCTATTGATAATTCTGGAAATATATATTGTGCTGCTATATTTCAAGGCATTATATATAAAATAAATGTAGATGGAACAACATCAATATATACATCTGGATTAAACCAACCTAATAGCATTACATTTGATAATTTAGGAAATTTATATTGTTGTAGTTATGAAAATTCATCTATATTAAAGATAACAAATAATGGTAGTACTTCAACAATATATAACGGTGGCAGTGGTTTAAAATATATTAAATGTAACAAATTTGGAAATTTATATGGATGTGGTAAAAACGGAATTAATACTATTATAAAATTCTATAAAAATATCACTGTTAGTGTACTAACAGATGTAACACCTAAACAACCAACAGCATTCGCATTTAATAATTCTGGAGAAATATATTGTTTAACGTCTGATGGTTATATATTAACAAATTTTATTGAATATCAATTTTCTAATATTTGTTTTCCTGCTGGAACTCCTATACAAACTGATCAAGAAATAATTGCTATTGAAAAAATTAAATCTAATAAAAATACTATTCGTGGAAATAAAATAGAGACAATTACAAAAACTATAATTCAAGATAGTTACTTAGTTTGTATCGAAAAGGATGCTTTAGCTAAAAATATTCCTAATAAGAAAACTGTTATAAGTAAAAATCATAAATTATTTTATAATAAAAAAATGATAAAATCACAAGAATTATTAAACTTAAATAATGAAGGAGTATACAAAATACCATATAATGGCGAAGCATTGTATAATATTTTATTAGAAAATCATGATAAAATGATTGTTAATAATTTAATCTGTGAAACATTAGATCCTAAAAATGGAATTGCTAAAATGCATTTAGATATGAAGAATAATAATTTTACTGAAGAACAAAAACAAGACTTTATTAATAATTATAACAATTATGTAATGATAACAATTATGTCATCCAAAATAAAACATTTACAAGCAAATGTAAATAATAAATGATAATTATATTTGTAGATAGAGTTATAATACTATTTTGCAAGTAACAAAATAATATTACAATATAGTATATGAAAGATAAAGTAATTGGATCAAGTATACTTTTGTTAGTTATATTAATATTAGGACTATTTTTAGCACCCTTTATTAAAAAAAAAGTAAATGAAGGATTTAGACCAGTATATAAATTCAAATCAAATGATTTGGCAACTCCAGGCGAATTTCCAGTATCTGTCGACCAAGCTATTTTAAATGATTATCCATTAATTGGAAAAAATGATGTGTCTAATGATAGCGCAAGTGAAATGTGGTGGAAATATCCTATATTTGGTGTGAGTTCATTTAAACAACTAACAAATAATTTACGTTATTTTAAAAATCCAGACATTGGTATTTGTACACGACCTGAATTTTGCGGGGCATTATATCACGATATTAAAAATAAGTCAAATGTTGTAATGCCATTGCCAGAGGCAGAAGAAGGAGAAGGTGCTCGTGTTGGATATTATAGAACAGAACCAAATAAATTGTTCTGGTCTATACCGACAAATGAAAATATTTTATATTAAATTATTTATTATTAATTATATTATCTATATTTAATTCTAGATTTGTGATAATAGGTATATAAATAGAATTAGTTAAATTTGTGTGTATTATTGGTTTAATAAATTTTAATAAACATCCACTACTACCCGAATTTACATTCATTGTAACATCTAGTTTCTCAACATTGATTGTATCTTTTTTAGAACGTTTACTATTAGGTGCCCTATGTTCATATCCATCTTGTCTCTCTTTCAATACAACTGACCATAATTCTTCCATTTCTGCAATATTATTTTCAAACCATTGTCTATTTCTTTGAACTAACACGCAACTATATTCGTCTAATTTCCAGTAAATAAATTTAACAAATATATATTTATATTGTTCGCCTTGATATAAATCTAATACTTTTTCCTCCCATAATTGAATATCATCTGGATGTACAATATCTAATGGTTTATATTCGTAATATGGTTTACCTTCTTTAGTATGAAAGTAAACTATAATTCCTTTTTGTTTATCATCTTTAGAATTTGTAGTATTACAAAATTCATTGCCTTCTTCATCCTCATATATCTCATCAGTTGCAGTATCTTGTAAGTATTCTTGATAATCTGGATATTCAGTAAAACGAGTTTCTAAAAAGTCACACTCATCTAAGTCACATACCTCCATTTGTAATTGCATTTGTATCCAATATTCTTTTTTAGGAATTCCATCTATTTCACGATTAACAATATTTTTGATTTCAAGCATTCGACCATATCTTTTGGAATTAGGATCTACATTAATCCCATCAGGAGATGCACCTAGAAACTTATATTTATCATGTTGAATACAACCAAAATCTTCCACCTTAGTATCATACATATACTCATAATACATAACTGATAATGGTTCATATTTTTGCCCCCAATGTAATGTACTATTTACATTAACCATTTGAACATCATTTGTAGTCGGTAACTCAATTTCAATATGCTTACAATCTACATTTTGTTCTATAGGTTGTATTTGTTTACTTTGTGTTTGACATTTTTCAAATATCAATTGATTTTTTGTATTTTGATTTTCAAACGCTTTATATGCATTACTAGCAGTGATTAAATTTTGTCTCATTTCGTACCATTCTTTTGTTCTTTGAACTGGTTGTGGCTTTCCTCGCAAAACATCAATTTGTTCTTTAATAAATTCATAATCTGGATCACACAATATAATACTAGATGAGTAAGAACGTAAAGGGTACAACTCCTTATAAAAATCATTTTTAGCAACTTCAATAATTTCATCCATTTCTTCTTGTGCTTCTTCTGTATAAAATACATCAAAATCAAAATGACAATGCATTAATTCGCTAATGTTTTCATCAAATACATCTTCAAAATCAGGTTCTGTAATCAATTTTGGATGCATACTAACAAATTCTTCCATTAAGAAAACACAAGTATCGTATATTTCTAATGCTTCTTCCTCATTGAAGAATCTCTTTTCTTCTATTGGACAAAGTTTATGTAAAATATCTTCCAACTCTGGCAATTCGTGAATATGTTTGTGCATTGTCATATTCGTTTGTCTTTATATTATTATAGAAATATCTTTAATACAATATTTTAAACTATACAAATAACAAGGGTTTCTTTAAGTATATTGCGAATAATATATTTAAAGTAACTTAAAGATGCAAAAAAAGTTCAATTTTATTCATCATTATCTGTGTCACTATTATCGTTATCATTAATAGAAATATGTTTAATCGTTCCATTCATCTTCTTTGTAGGTCCTAAACTTTTAATTGTAGATATGCGTTTATCAATATTTTTAAGTGTATAGTTATGAGATGCTTTATTGTATTGTAGTGCTGGTATTGACTTTATTTCACCAGTTTCTTTATCACATATAACATCTTTTACGCGAAGTAACTTTTTTCTATCGAGACAATCTCTAAAAAACGCAATCAATTGATTATGTTCTTCGTCGGTTAGTTGGTTTTCTTCTTGAAAATGTTTCGCAAAAATGGTTAGTCGCTTAATTTTTGATGTTTTATCTTGTTTGCTCCAAGGTTCAGTATTAGAACTGCTTTTTTCTTTTTCTTTTTCAAGAAATATATCCAAATTATTTAAATCATTCACTGATTTCGTTTCTGGCCATACTAATCCATTTAATACCATTGATTTATATTTTAAATTATTTAGTTTATTATCATTTTTTGCATTTATATTATTTTTCTCAACTTCGGTTGACATATTTGTTGTTAGTATACATAGTAATGTAAAATTAAGTTTAACTCAATTTTTTATATATTATATTATTTTTTAGAATTAAGAATATAAACAAATATTATTATATTTATAGATTTATAATATGAACACAAAGATAGTACAAATCAATATGGATACCAATACCAATACCAATACCAATACCAATACCAATACCAATACCAATACCAATACCAATACCAATACCAATACCAATACCAATACAAATACCAATACCAATACCAATATAAAATCATTATTTATTCCACCACCAAAAACTACATCAAAATCGAATATAAATTCAAATACATATAATAAAAATGTTAGTTATGAAAAAGAAAAAAAGTTTAAAGTTGAAACAAATAAATGGGGATTAACACAAGAAGATTTAGAACATAATAATCAATGTATTTTAACACAAATGCTTTTACTTACTAATGATAATGATAATGACAGAGACAATTTGAATAAATTAGACACAAATATGTTAAACTCATTAAGATACTATAAAAATAACATTAAAACTAAATTGTCTAGTTATAAACAACAAGATATACTTAAAAAGAAGTTAAATGAAGATAACTTTGTTAGTTATGAAGAAGTTATCCAATTATTAAATGATTGTAATTTGTTTTGTCACTATTGCAATAATGAAGTATATATATTATATGAAATTGTGCGTGAAATGAAGCAATGGTCTCTTGATAGAATTAACAATGATATTGGACATAATAGAGGCAATTTGGTTGTAGCTTGTTTAGAATGTAATTTAAAACGTCGTCGAACTAACAAAGATGCTTTTTTGTTTACAAAAAACTTGGTTATTACACGCGATGAATATTAGGTTATAGGTTATATAGAACGCTTTATTTTTATATAATATAGTATAACTAATGAAAAACCAATATTGGTGGAAATGGAGTTTAGGAGAAAGTTATTATAAAAGTGCAAGACCTGAAAAACAAAACAATACAAATGTCAATACTATAGAGCCCATTGATAACACATACAACGCAATTAACCAATCATTAGATGAAAATTCCTTATCATTGTCTAACTATCATTTTGATAATGAAATGATTGGAATTACAAATTCTGTGTTTTCAAGAAATCAAAATGACCAAAATAACTCAAAGAGAGAAGATTTAGATACAAGGATTGCTGATAGAGAAATGATAGCGCAAAGAGGAATTAATCCATTTTTAACTAGTTCTAACTATGTAAATGATATTAGCGCAAGTGATAACTTTTTAAAACCTATAAATACATCAACTGGAAAGCCAGTTGAAACTAACAAAAGTTTATAAAAATAAACTATATGAATAAAAAATTGATTTATACAGATAATAACAGAATGTATATAAAAATAAGTATAATTATAAAAAATGATAGCAACTCAAAGAATTAAATCAACTACTGCTAAGCCAGTTGAAATAGATGGGTATGAATCTATTAATGTTTTGAAATGGAATAATAGCAAATGGAAAAATTTCTCGCCCTATTTGTTAAAAACCGATGGAAATGAAATTTGTGCTAATAATGGATCCATCATATTCGAAAACTTTTATCAGGGATGCAAAGTATACGATGTTGTTTATGAAAATAAAGTATATCCTTCCAAATATCATATGAATAATCCTAAGTATTTATGGTGGGAATTTATACCTAAAAATTTATCTAGTGGAGACGTTATTCTTAAAGAAAATAAAATAGACTACGATTTGTTTTATAATTGGAGAAATGATTTATGGAATTGTGCAAACCCAATTCGATATCCTAACAAAATTAACAGAAGAAAAAATACGAAATTTTCATTATGTATTGATAAAAATGGAAATGAAACAAGATATAATTATATCGAATCAAGAAAACATATATACTTTAAGGAATATGTTAGATTAGTTAAAAAGTTTCCAGAATACAATAAATTATTAGATAAACTTAAAAAAGGAGAAAATATAATGATTTGTGAAGTAGATGTTCCTGCAATAAATAAAAAAGGTAATTATGGTTTAGATTGTGATGAAAATAATGTATGTCATATGTCTATTGAAAAATTAGAAGTTTTATTAAATGACCCAAGTGAAGCATTTGGTCATGGACTATGTTTGGCATATTCTTTATTACTTGACATGAATAATTTAAATATAATTTTTTAAATTATTCGGTATATATAGTATATTTTATAGAATCTAAATACTTTTAACGCACATAGTATGCAATAAACGATTCACTAAATAAGCCAAAAATGTGTTGACTAATAACATAGATGTATTCATAATTGTTAACATGTTCATTTTTTTATAATGAACAATAGTTACTGCTAAAAAAGATAATAAACTAACAACAAAAACAAATCCAAAAAATATAGATAAGGCATAGAAGTATACGCAATATTCTCTTGGCAATGGACCAAAATATTTATCCATAAAATTATTCATTTGGATTATACTAATAGTTTAGAAAAATAATTATAAACAATATTCATTTTTACTAAATTATATATTAGTGCGTTAAAACTACTTAAATAAATTAAGTAAAGTCTTACATATGAACAATATTACCACTTATACTACGCAAAATGATTTATTGCTTAAAAATTTGTTAGTTTTCTATAAGGTATATGATGAAGATGGAAATCACAACGCAAATAATAATTTAGATAAGATGCTTCGTATAATTACAGGTGAATCAAAGATTTCGCTTCGTATTGTTGATTGGTTTGCTACAAATTATGCCAAAAAATATTATACTATTTATGAAATTAAAGATGTAACAACAAATGTTAGTTTTAATGATAGTTTTGTAAAACGTTTTAAAGTGTATGATGATTATAAATTAAAGTTAAAGGCCTATTCAAAGCGTCGGTTTGATCCATTTTGTCGTTGGGATAGAATTAGTATTCCTTATACTACTGGAAATAGCATTGAAACAACTATTGGTCAATTAAATTTTTTTAAATGGGCATTAGAAAATAAGGTGGTTGATTATATTGAGAAAAATTATGACACTATTGAAAAAGATATGAATTGTCGTAATAGCACAAGTAAAAGAAAGGAGATTAAGATTGATAATGGAAATAATACAAATTCCAAAACAAGAAAGAAGAGAGAAGAATTATCTATTTCAGCAACTAAAAGTATTAAAAAGGAAAAAGTTGAAATTGTTGTTAAATTTAATTAAAATATATTGTTTTATAAATTATAAATTATAGATTATTATTTTATTGATTATTATTATTTATGTAGATATAGTATAAACATGAATAATATTCAGAAACGTTTTTTACTTTTTTTATTAGGTTGTATTCCTCTTAGAGCATTTTTTGTTTATATTGCGAAAGTTGCAAATAAAGACATATTACATTTGCTAGGCTTTTTAGCTTTATTGCCTGCTATTGGTTTTTTTTATATTTATTTTACTGGTTCTAGAAATACAGGCGGTGAAGTATTTGGGGATAAAATTTGGTGGAATAATTTACGACCCATACATGGATTATTGTATACACTATTTGCATTAAATGCTATATATGGAAATAAAATGTCTTATATTTATTTGTTAGTTGATGTAGTCTTTGGACTAAGTAGTTTTTTATTATTTCATTATACAAATGGAAATTTTGAAAGATTATAATAATAACTATACTTTTAATAATTAAAATACTTATAATTTCTAATAATTTTCATTTAAAAGTAATTTATAAATAATATATATTTAAAACAATTATTTATATTTTATAATGGGTCAGACTACATCAATACAAAATATAAATTATGAAGATATTCAAACAATTATTAAGACACCAGAAGTATTTTTGTTAATTAATACATTGCCTATATCAGAACAACAATGTTTAATATCAAATACACTAAATGCAAGTAAAGAAGAAGAGTTAATTAATGAATATTTAAATGCAAATAGAAATATTCGTATTGTAATTTATGGAAAAAATTGTAATGATGAAAATGTAATAAATAAGTGTAATAAATTAGCAACTATGGGATTCTATAATTTGTATTGTTATAATGGAGGATTATTTGAATGGTTGCTTCTACAAGACATTTATGGGACAGAATTATTTCCAACAACAAAAAAAGAGATTGATTTATTAAAATATAAACCAACATCTATATTAAATATGCGACTTTTGGAATATTAGAAAGTTAACATATTAGTTATCTATATCTGTTTCGCATATATATTTATTTTTTAATCCAATGTTTGCTAATTCATCTGCGCGTTTATTTTTGTTACGCAATACATGTTTAAATTCAATATAATCAAATTGTTTTAACAATTCTTGAACTTGATTATATAAAGGGAGTAAATTTTCCGATTTTACCTTATAAATCTTTGTAACTTGATTGATAACAAGCTGGCTATCACCAAACACAATAACGTTTTTTATACTTCTAAATAATAGCGATCTTAATCCCTCAATTAACGCCATATATTCTGATTCATTATTTGTTTTAACTCCTATTGCTTTGCTAACAACTATTATCTCTTCTAAACTACTATTATATACTACTGCACCAATTCCTGCTTCACCTGGATTGCTTTTGCTACATCCATCAAAGAACATGGTATATTCTGTTACCGGATATATTTTATTGTTATTCATTTATAAATGTATTAATTATTAATTTATTATGATATTATTTTTGTATAATTTATTTTCAATTTTATATTAAATCTAATTATAATATATAAAGCAATGAATTTGTTAGTTTGTAGTTTATTAATATTGTCTTTTTTTCTAACAGATATTATGTGTTTAACTGATACAGAATGTCCAAATGTATCCTCTTTTGGAGATAGAAGAAAATCAAAAAATACATTACGATTAGTTCAATATAACGTGGAATGGCTTTTTATTGATTATTATAGCGCAATGGATTGCCCTGGAAATGGATGTACTTGGAAAACACTTTCTGATGCTGAAATACATATGAATTACGTAGCTGATACAATTCGTGCGTTGAATCCTGACATTCTTAATTTATGTGAAGTAGAAGGATGTGATGAATTGAATATACTAAAAAACTTATTAAATACAACAAATACTATAAATCCTTATAATACATATTTAAAAAAGGGAACCGATACAGGAACAGGTCAAAATGTTGGATTAATTACAAAAATAGATCCTATAACAAACTTATATAGAAGTAACGAAAAAATAGAGTATCCAATAGCTGGGTCAACATGTGGATATACAGGAACATCATCTACAACGAGTGTTTCAAAGCATTATATTACTGAATTTCAATTAGCAACAAGTGATAAAAATGAAAATAAAAATATAAATGTAGCACTTATTAGTGCTCATCTAATAGCTATTCCTACTGATTCGCATAGATGTGCTCAAAGGGAAGCTCAAACACAAATTCTTCAAAATATTATTTATTCATATATTCAAAAAGGTTATGAAATTATTGTAATAGGTGATATGAATGATTACGATAATGAAGTGCTAGATTTAAACGGAGATATACCGTTATCTTCAGTGCTTAGAATAATAAAAGGGTTAAAAGGGAGTAAACAGGGTCTATACACTCTTACTAATGTGGCTTATCGGGTACCTCAAAATGAACGATTTTCTGATTGGTATGATTCAGATAATAATTGTAATACTACAAGTACTCGCGATTATTCTATGATTGACCATATTCTTGTAACTAACAATATCGATAAAAAAATAGCAAATGCGTTTATTTATCACGGATATAAAGAATATTGTGGTAAATGGAATTCAGATCATTATCCAGTTGTAGTAGACTTTGTATTTTAAATATATTAAATTTTACACGTCATAACATCAATTTTATTTAACCAATCTTCTAATATAGTTGGATTATCATAAATATCATTATTTCCATCTAATTGTATACTATAAATATTATCTACACAACCCATTTCTTTTTCAATAAACTCAGTATGATAATTATGACAATCTACTAAATAAGATAATGGTATTACTTCTTCACCTTGTCTTTCTCTTTTATGAATACGTTCATAACAAATGGACGGATCTGTATTTACATAAACAGAACCACTAATAGGATAATCTTTTGCAAACTCATCAAACCAATTTCGATATATAGAATAACACACGTCTTCAATCTTACCTTGGTCAAATAACATTTTGGCAAATATATATTTATCAGTATACAATGAACGTTCTGTAAATATAATTGCTTTAAGAATTCCTTGTTCTTGAATACGTTTAACCGCATCTCTTAATATTTTTAATCTAGAAATATAAGCCATCATTTGAAATGAAAAGGAATACTTTTCTTGATTAGAATAAAATTTTTGAAGCATAGTAACACCATCCTTATCAACAATCTTTTCCCATTCATCTACTGGTTCTTTTAAAAATACAATTTTATAATTATCTGCATATTTTTCACGCAAATTATGCATTAAAGTTGTTTTCCCGGAGCCAATATTTCCGTCAATTGAAATGATTTTAATATTCGAAGTCATTATTTATAAAGTTATTTTAGAATTAAATAAACTAATTATTACTTATTATATTATTACAAAATTTATAATTGGTATTTTTATTTTCAATTTTTTTATAAAAATTTATTATCTATAAAAAAATTGATTTAAATTATAACTATTTAAAGACTATTAATCATACTATATTACGCACTAGCAAACTAATTTATAACCGTCTTTAATTAAATACTTTATAAAATGGACTTGAAGCAAAGAAAATTGTCTAAATCTGAATGGGAATCTATTGAAATTCCTGTATCATCTAGTGAATTAGATGTGCTGAAATTGATTATTGATGGGTATCATAATGTTAATATAAAAATAAATAATTCACAATCTATCTTTACTCATTTAAAAATCGAATATTCATCTCAAATTGAAGAATATATGTATAGCAAATATTTCGCAAATGATGTTAGAAGTATTGTTGAAAAATATAATATTAATTTTATAGAATTTGAAACCAAAAAAAGTAAAAAGAATACAAATAATATAAATGATAATACAAATGTAAATACACTTATATACAAAGTTGATGTATGTGAAATTGTGCGATTAAATAGTGTCGACCAAGTTCGTATTGCCAAATTTGATACACTAGACATTTCAAAAGTAGAATTATTTGATATTGTTTTATTTAATCACCTGAAGAAAATGGTAAAAGCTAAATATGAAAATAATTCTGTATGGTTATATCATTATTATACATTATCTAAATTAATTAATTATAGTGTATCTCACGTAAATCGTATTGTTACTAGTATTATTCAATGCTTCTTAAGTAATATTGAAAGAGAAAATATACAATTATTAGAAGTTGTTAAAAAATCTCAAGAATATATTGAACGAAACCAAGATTTGTTAAGATACTCAGATATGCATTTATATGAACATCAAAAGGATATATTTACTTGTCTAAAAAGAATGAGTGGAAACAATAATGGTTCAAATTCTAAAAAAGATTTATATAGAAGTATTTCTATTGATCATAGTCAAAGTAATATTAGTAAAGCAAATTTAATATTATATATCGCGCCTACTGGTACTGGTAAAACACTGACACCACTCGGTTTATCAGAAAAATATAAGGTTATCTTTGTTTGTGCCGCACGACACGTTGGATTAGCACTTGCTAGATCAGCTATTTCTATTAATAAAAAGATCGCATTTGCTTTTGGTTGCTCAAGCGCCCAAGATGTAAGATTACATTATTTCGCTGCGAAAGATTATACTACTGATAGACGTAGTGGAAGAATTAGAAAGGTGGATAATACTGTTGGAGATAAGGTTGAAATAATAATATGTGATATACGTTCTTATTTACCAGCAATGTATTATATGCTTGCTTTTAATAATACGAATGATATTGTTACATACTGGGATGAACCAACTATTTCTTTGGATTATAATAGTCATGAATTGCACAAAATTATTAAGAAAAATTGGAGTGAAAATATTATTCCGAATATGGTATTATCATCTGCTACATTGCCAAAAGAAAATGAGTTGCAAATGACTATTGCAGATTTTCAAGAAAAATTTAAAAATGCAACAATACATAATATTGTTAGTCATGATTGTAAAAAAACTATTCCTCTAATAAATAATAATGGTTTTATTATAATGCCCCATTATCTTAGTGATAACTATGATGAAATATTATCAATTGTTGAAAATTGTGAAAATAATATGTCGTTGCTTCGCTATTTTGACTTAAATGAAACCGCAAAATTTATTTATTATATTGAAGAATCAGGGTTAAGTAGTTCAAAGGCAAAATTTGATCGTCAGTTTGCATCAATTAACGATATTGATATGAAAAATATTAAAATGTTTTATTTGAAAGTATTGAAAAGCATTAGCAAAGACAAGTGGGTGCAAATTTATAATCATTTTATACAAGTTAGAAATAAGGTTTTACATTCAAATAATACGATTGATAGCAAAGGAAACGCTATTATTAGCAAGATAAATAGTGTTGGCCCTGGAGTAAATGTAACTACAAATGTAAATGAAGGAAAACCATTAACTAGATTAGTATCAGAACAAATAATAAATACAAATAATAATTCTGAACCAAGTGGAAGTAGTGGAGTATATGTTACTACGAAGGATGCTTATACATTAACAGATGGTCCAACAATATTTATTGCAGGAGATTTACAGAAAATTGCTAAATTTTGTATACAGCAATCAAATATTCCAGCAAGCGTCATGAAATCAGTATATGACAGTATTGAATTTAATAATCAACTAAACGAAAAAATTGCTGAAATAGAAGAGACATTGGAAACAGAAGAGAAAAAATTACTTGGTCCTAACAGTAGCAATAATACAAATTCTAAAACAAAGTCTGGTTCAAAAAAAGATGATGCTAAAAAAGCTAATAAACTCATTGATAAAAGCAATGATGCGAACCTAACTAAATTACGAGAACAACGCGAAATTCTTAGAGGAATGGTAAAGCGCACTTCTATTGACGATATCTTTATCCCAAACAAATTGCCTCATTTACAAAAATGGTCAACTGGATTATTTACAAATAAGGCATTTACAAGTAATATTGATGAAGATATTGTATCATCTATTATGTTATTAAATGATGTCGATGATAGTTGGAAGGTGTTATTATTGTTAGGAATTGGTGTGTTTACAGAACATAAAAGTTCATCTTATACTGAAATCATGAAGAAACTTGCTGATACACAACGGTTGTATTTAATTATTGCAGATAGTGATTATATTTATGGAACCAATTATCAGTTTTGTCACGGTTATCTTAGTAAAGATTTAGTTTTAACCCAAGAAAAAATTATTCAAGCTCTTGGTCGTATTGGTCGAAATAATATACAACAAGAATATAGTGCTAGATTTAGAGATGATAGTCAAATTAAGATTTTGTTTAAAAAGTTCGCATCTCAAGAAAAGCCAGAAGTAATTAATATGAATTGTTTATTTAATAGCAAAAATATTGTATGGAATGGAACTGATTATGAAGAACAAGAAGAAGACGACGAAGATGAATTAGAAGAACAACAACAAGAACAAGAAGAAGAATATAAAAATATGATTGAAGAAGAAGATGATGATGAAGAAGATTATGTAATTGTTGAATAGTTAAAGTAACATAAATAATATATAAATATTTTTTATGTTATTATAATGTATGAAAAAAACATATAAAAATTTGAATAAACGTAATAAGACACATAAAAAATATAAGGGTGGAGATGGTGAAATAAATAGTTTATGCTCATCTGATATAAATGCATCATTTTTTTCTGAAATATCGGATAAACAAGTTTTACAATTACCTGGATTAAATTATGATTATTCATTTGAAGAAGAATGTATTCCATATCTGAAACAAATGTATAATAATACTCTTATAAATGTTAGTACTACGTTTGATGAAGATAAACCTTACTTAACACCATTTTTAACTTATATTCGTTCATTTAGAGAAAATATGTCAAAGCGTAACAAACTAACAACATTATTGTATTTATTTGGTCGAGAGCTAAATGTAAATAATGTATATTTTAATCATACATTAGAAATAGGAAAAAATAATTTTCAAACTATTTGTGGGTCTATTGAACAACAACAAAACCAAGAACAACCAAATACAAATAATTCGACACAGCAAGTACGTATTAATTGTGGAATTAAAATTGTATTACCAACTATATTTAAAAAAATATTTGGCATATATTCAAAAATACCGGATTTTTCAGGAAAATTTAAATACTATTTTATAATGTATCAAGATATTATCGCAGATGTATCATTAACAAAAGAACAAAAGCGTCAAAAAATAGATGAATTATTAAATCAAGAACATTTTGAAATTGTAAAAACGTTTAATCAAAACTTGATTTTCTTATTAGCTACATTGCAAACTTCCGGAGAAACTATTTTGGAATATATTAATATTCATTTTATTCAACAAGAAAATATGAAAGCATTTGATGCCGGGTTAGATAATGTATTAACTTATTTAATTGGAAATACATATGATAAACCAACTCCTGGTTCAGACAAAGAAAAAGTATTTAATTATATACAACAAAATTTTGGTACAATTGATACTATATTTGGTAAACAGATTTCAGATAATATATTTGAATCTAGTATCAATATTAAATGCAATTTCGATAACCAGACTCACAAAGTTTCCTTTTCAGTAATTAAAAAGTCGTCTTTTATCTTATCAATTGGAAACGGATCTAGTTACTCACAGCCACTTGCTATTATGTTTTTGGAAGAAAACTTTGATATAACTAACAATAAATATAATCAAGTGGAAACATTTCGTTGGATAATCGACAAATCTAGTTTGACAAATATAGTTACTTGTTCTCAAGGTACTAATTCATATTCTTTTTTAAATTGTGTTCAACCTAATGAGAATTTAATACCATTAGCCAATAATCAAATGTGTTCTACAAATGCTAACATATCTGTAGGACAACAAAACCAAACTCAACAATTAAACCAAAATAATCGTTATGAAAATGTAGCTAATAAAGCAAAGGCATATGCTAGCAAAGCCAAAGAAGTAGCTTTAAATAATCCAGAAGCAGTTGGAGTTGGTGCTACTATGGCGGCAGTTGGTTCTGCTTTGGGAACTCTTGCGTATTATGGATTAATTTTTGGCGGTACACGGTCTAACAAACATAATAAAAAGAAAAGACGTCATTTTTATACACGGAAGAAATAAATAATTATTAAATATGTAAGAAAGCATTGCATTTATTTTTTAGAAAGAGAATTATGATATTCATAAACTTTTATTCTTAAATTTTGGTAATATTCAAATCTTTCAATAGATAATTCAGATGGATGTACTTTACAATTTCCAGTAAAAATAGCCTCTGTTTTTTTTTTATCTATAAATGAATTTGGATTATGTTGAATGATTGTATTATATATTTTTATTGATTTCCAACCTTCCAATACCTTTTCAAAAATAAAAATAACTTCTTCACCAGTAACGAAACGTTTATCTGTGCGTTTTTTTTCTCTTCTCTCTTTTTTCATTTGTATAAATTTATCCTTTTCTTTATATTTATTATCCATGTATAATTAATAAATATAATTTTAAACAGTTTTTTTATTAAATTCATTTATAATCCCCAAATAATATTCATATTTTTCTTTTGTTAATTCAGTTTCATAAATAACATTTTTATTATTCATTAAATTTCTTTTAATATTTTTAATGATATCAATAGTAAGATTATTTAAAACGTTATTAGCGTTTCTTAATTTGATTAAATAATCTAAAATGTCTGTAGGTTTCCATTTTTCATTTAATTTTTCAATAACAGTAATTATTTCATCTGTTTGTATTTTTCTTTTAGACAAATTAATTTCTACTTGTGTTAAAGAACATTTTTCTTTTTTTTGTTCATCATTGCATACAATTTCTCCATTTTTAATTCTAGTTATTGTATGTCTAGGTAAATTAAACTTTTCTTGAATCTCTATATTTTTATATCCTTCTCTTATCATTTTTCTAATATTTAAAATAATATCGTTACTTACTCGACCTTTTGCTTCACGAATAGATATAGACATCTTTTTTTTTGTTTCTTGAGAAAATGCTTTTCCAAAATTATGATTTCCTTCGCCTTTCATTTTTTCAGATTTTTCTCTATAAACCTGTTTCATAAGTATTTCTTTACATATATTTTCTTTTAACATTATTAATCTTAAAGATTCAATATAACCCTCTTTACCATTTTCATTTTGATTTAAATCATTAAATATTTCAATTTCATGTTTTTCTTTATTACAAATTTCATACATTTTATTTTTGTCATTTAAATCATTTGTTATTAAAAAATTTTCAAATGCTTCAGCTTGATTATATTTAACAATTAAATGTTCTTTTATTAATCTAATAAATTTTAAGCAATCTGATTGTTTATATATTTTAAATTTTTGCTCACAATTAATATTTCCAAAACCTAAAATTTTGGAAATATACGCCAAAACACTAGGATTATTTTTTTGAGTTATTGAAATATAGAACTTTGAAAGTTTTTCAGAGCAAATATAAAAGCATCCTTCAGCATCAAATAGTCCCGCTATATATTCTATATTAATATTTTCATAATTAATAATATTGGATAATGTTTTTTTATTATATTCACTACATTTTTTATGCAAATCTTCTTTTTCATTGTGTTTATTTTGTAAGTTTATAATTTGTAGAAAGTGATTTAAACAATTAATTTGACCATTTTTGATTACAAATTTATTTTTAATATACTTTAATAACACTAAATATTCATTGCTTCTAATTGTTAAACTATATTGATTTCTTTGTGTATATTTATGATAATGATTATTTTCATCAATAATATTAGATATTTTATTATTTCGATTTGTCATAGTTGTTATACTTCCTCCAAAATGATAGCGAATAACTTGTAATATATTTGTTCTAGCTTGTGTTATTGTAATTCCTGATTGGTATCCATCTTTAATTTTTCTAATAAAAACACACCCATCTCCATCTATAAATCCAGCAATATAAGATGGATGCGGGATCGATAATTTAAATCGATCAATATGTTTTTGGTTATCTTCCGAAATCATTGTTGTATATTGTAACATATACTCTTCTCTTTAAGTTGTTTTCAATTTTAATATTATTTTTGCAAATATGTATCATTATCCAATTCTTCTATAACTTTATTTGCTTGGTCTAATTTTTCTAGGATAGATATATTATTGGATTTACATCCGAACCATATTTTTTGTAGTTTTGGATGTTTTTCAATTTTGAAATATTGTCTTAATCGTTTCTTTTCTTTATCCGCATAGTCTTCATAAAAAACAACATATTTTTTAATCATATTTTGGGTTATTCCTTCTGGTAGAATTTTTGCTGAAGTTTTTCTTTCTCTCTTTGTTCCAGGTTTTATACCTTTCGAGTTTTGTTCTTGTTCTTCACGTGTAGCAATTCGTAAATTATTAAAACAATTATTTAAAGGATTTTGATCAATGTGGTCAACACTTATATTTTTAGTTCCTTTCCCATTGCCAAAACATCCAGTAATAATTTGATGAATATACATTCCATTTGAACTACATATGTAACCATTTTCATGAATAAAAAAAGTAGCCTTTTTATTACTAATTTTTTCATAATCTAATATTTTTTGATAACTTTTAGAACACAATTTAATGATAGTGTTAGTTTCACAATACATTAACCAATATTCATTATCATTCTCTTTTATTTTCCACATAGGATTTTTCATAATGTATGCATCTTTGCCTGTTTCTAAATAATGTCCTGATTTATATTCAATAATATCATATTTTGATGCAATATTATTATGATAATTATGATAAAATTCTATATTTTCTCTTCTTAAATCAAAAATATTGTTATTTTTAAAAGTGTATTTAATATTTGAACTGTTATATGTAAATAAATGTTCTAAATAAGAAATTTTTTGATTATGCCTTAAATAATAAGGATACATTTTTTCTTCTGGATTGTAATAAATAAAATTCTTATCAAAATTTATTATTGAAAATAAATCTGAAAAATCCATGAATACTTGTTTATCATTAAAATTAATTATTCCACAATTTAATTGCGAGTTAAAATCATATGAAAGTTTATAGTTCATAATTTATATTATAAAATATGAAGTTATCTTTAAGTTATTTCTAACTGAAATATAATATTTCAGTTCGTTTAATTGGAATAAGCTAAACCGCCCCGGCTAGCATATAGCAACCCAAATATTTCTATTTGAGCTTGGACTATTCCTTAAGTCATCACCGAAAGTTGCTAACTTTCTCAGACCCATTCCATTATAGTCTCTGAACCTTCTCCATATGCTTGCTTTAGCGCATTTAGGAGCTTGGCTGCAGATTGTCCAATCCTTTTCGTTATTACTATGCCCGAGGTCATTATCCTGGGTATTCATTATATTTTCACATAATGAAGTAGTAGAAAAGGCTTTAAGGATGTTCCCGCAATTTAGAAATGTCGCCTTTACATGACTTAATAGTCAAGCAAAGACTAGCTGATTATATAATACATTCATTATTTGTTGCTGAATGTATATTTGCTTTACACTGTTTATCCACATTAGGAAGCAAATATCTAATGTGGCAGTCAACTGTTTGGCACAGGCTTTAATAATGCCAGACATAATTCTTAAAACGTTATAGTTGGTAGCATAGACACGGACCTTAGCAGTCTTGGTACCTTCAACAGTGGCATTGGACAACACCAATTGGAGAGTGGCGTTATCAATACGAGAGAAGTTGCAAGTGCCTGAGGGCTGATGCTCTTCGGGTCTCAAGGCAAAACTATAAACATTGATACCTTCATCAGGGTTTCTGGTGTGGGCTTGGTAAGGTTGGACCCAAGAGAAGTAAGAGCCTTCACGTTCAGAGAAGCGATCTTGGCCGTTCAATTGCAACTTAGCAGTCACAACTGGGTTTTGACCCCAACAATGCATGTCCAAAGAGGTTTCAGTCAACACGAAAGTACCAGCATCAGAGACAGAGGAATTTTCGTTGTGACCGTTGGCAGCCAAATCTTGGAGTTGAGCAAGGATTGAAGGAGCAAGACCGGAACCGGCGGCATTCAAAGGCACATCGGCACCACCCATATTGGCTTCATTGTATGGGTTTTGGGGACCATGCCAGTAGCCAGTGAAACCATCAGGGATGTAGGAGTCAAGGGCGCCAGCATCTTGGAATAAACCACGAGCATCAATGTAAGAGCGAGAGTCAGCAGCGACGGATTGAGGACCTCCGAAAGCATGGATAGCATTGGGAAGAGCATCAATAGCATCAGTGTAGTTGAAGGGTTGGGCACCCAAGACCTTGAACAAAAGAGCATCACAAACCAAAGATGAGCAGTAATCAACGTTTTGATCGGGTTGAACAACCCAGACCAATTCCTTAACAGGGTGGTTGAAATTGAGCTTGATTTTATTGGAAGAAGAACCAACAGATTCATCACCAGTGAATTGGAGTTGAGTGATCAAGTATTCGTGAGGATTTTGGGCAAATCTACGTCTTTCATCAGTGTCCAAGAAAACATAGTCAACATACAAGGAAGCAGCAACCAAAGATTGGTTGTAGGCAATAGCAGCAGGAACAGGGCGTCCAGGAGCGTATTGGTTAGCCTTGTAGGCAGCAGAAGCTTGACCACCCATGACAGGTTGAGCAGAGGCAGCACCAGAGTTGCAAGACAAAGTGGTAACAGCCCACAAACATTCATCAATAGGTCTGATATCTAAGTTGATCTTGACTTCGTGGTATTGAAGAGCGATCAAGGGAAGAGCCAAACCAGGGTTGGTACAAAACCAAAATTGGAGAGGAATGTATAAGGTGGTTTCTGGGAGGGCATTACGAGGAGCACAAACTTGACGAGGAGCCAAGGAGTCACAAGGGCCATCAACTTCAGAGAAAGAAGGATCAGTGATGAAGGTAAGTTGGGTGGTGTTACCAATCATCTTGAAGTAACCACGTTGTTGTTCAGCGGTCATGGTCAATTGGTTCCAGATGTGCATCCAGTCACCATATTGACGATCAATTCTTTGACCACCGATTTCGACTTCAACTTGAGCGATCAATTGTTCGCCAGGGAAATCTAACCAACGAGCATAGACACCAGAACCAACTCCAGCGGAGAAGGAAGCGACACCCATAAGTTGGTTAATTTCAGGCAAAGTGACTTGCAAGTAAGTTCTGTAAGCCAAATCGCCGTTTCTGCTGATGGTACATTGGACTCTGCGTCCAAAATCAGCTTGACCATTGAAAGTTTGTTCAATAGATTCAATAGCAAAGTTAGTGTATCTTCTGTAAGTGACCTTCCAGAAAGTGATTTGAGGATTACCTGTACGTTTTCCTCTACCTTATCTTTCAATAAGGAGTAGACTATATCTTAAAATGAATTTATATTTTGTTTGTTTATAACTAACTCTTTATTCAATATAAATTCACTCGAAAACCATTTAGTCGTTGAACCTTCTTCTTTAAATTTTTGTATTTTTTCAATAATATAGTTAATTTGTTCCATATCGATATTTTTTTTAGATGAATTGAATTTAATAGATACTGGCATCATATTTGACCAATTCCAACATTGAAGTTTTTGTATTTCATCTGTTAAGTCAAATTTGCATACTGGTATTATATGATCTATTGACCAAAATGCTCCATAATTATCCCAATTCATTTCAGTAGTAAAATTGTATTCTAACCATTCACGAAAATATTGAATATTGCATCCAATATAATTCATAGTTGTATCATTTTTTTTAAGTATATTTCGAAGTCTAGCAGCAAGTGATTTTTTAATCCTATAATTCATATTTGTATTATGTTCATTTTTACACCATACTGTTTTCTGTTCTGATAAAAATGATGGATAACATATCAAACAAATTTTTTTTTTATAAAATTTCTTTAATTTCGCAAAATCTTTTAATGGCTTTTCTAAGCTACATTTTTCACATTTTGCTACAAAAGTTTCTAATCTAATTTGTCTAACATTTTTTTTCCTAAGTTTATCCATTTCATTTAAACATTTTTTACAGGTACTAGAAAATGTATTTGTTTCATTATACTTTCTAAACCCATTTAAACTGCGATTTGTACCACATTTACTACATTGTTTTTCTATTTGTTCCATTCTATATTAATACATAATTTGTTGTTTTATTCTTATATTATTTTTTTACAAGTTTTTAAAGAAGCTTGGATGCTCATTGCCCATTTTTTTAATAATATTAAACCATTAAATCATCTTATTCATTATTACTATACCTAAGTTTTTTGTCTTAGCCATAACCTTCTCGCAAAAGTTACTTAGTAGAATAAGCTTTAGGGGTTTCAAGCAGTTTGATTTTCTCACTAGGGGTTTTCATGCTAAAGCATCCCTAATTAACATCAGTGGTTAATTCGAATTTCATTGTCGAAAAAATCCACAAAGGGCTTTATGAATACCTTATTGGTTTAGTATTCCCCGATGTTTTTCTACCCTACAGGTTTTTAAGGTAAACGTCCTGAGCTCCGTAAGCTACGAGTTGCATTAATCCGCCTCCCATTTTTATATAAACAGGAAAGAAAAAAATTTTGCTAAAGTTTAATTAATTACAAAATAACTAATTAAACTTTTACCTACATTTTTAGGAAAGTAAATTATTTATGTTTAAATTATCCTTCATAAATATGGATAAATAATTTTCATCAAATATTTCTTTTTTCCCTTCATGATTTTTAGTAAAAATATACGTTTCTTTTCGTTTTTTAATGGACCAACCATTATCTAGGGCATTATAAAGAAACACCATTTTCTTAAATTTTAAATTATCGACTTCAATATGATTCGCATCAATCTTGACTTCAATATCCATTTATTATAATAAATGAAAGTATAATTATAGTTTTTACTTAATTATATCATTTGTTAGTTTAGCAAAATAATATATTGTTAAAATTATTAATTAAATATTATTTAGGAAAAATGTGTATAAAGGTATTCAATGCCAACCTTTAAACCTAAGGCCAATAAAAAATTATATATTTCTAAAAACTATACAAATACATTAGATGGAAAACATACTGAATTTATTAATGAATTTTCTAAAAACGAAACACATACTATCCCATCACTAAAAGAAGAAAAAGATAAGCTTAAAAACAAATTATTTTCAAATCGTAGTCTAACTATAGAACAAATCATGGAAATAAAAGATCGCATCAAAGAAATCAAAGAAAGTATAAGAATGCTAAAGGAGAAAAAGAATAGTTATTTGTTAGATAACTCTAATCTTATTTTTGAATATTTTGAAAATAAAAAAAACATTGACAACATTGAAGAAACTAACAAAAATGTTTCAACATCTAAAAGCCAGGCAATATTTAATATGTTTAAGATCCAGCAAACTCAATCAGAACCTTCTAATGAAGAACTTTTAAATAAAACAAATAAAAATATTGTTCAAAAGTATTTTAGCAATATTGATGAAAGTTTGATTGATATGAATTTATTTGTAAAAATAACAGATATATGTCAAAGTTGTTACAAAGGAGAGTTAATTCCTCTTGAAGAAGATGGAATCATTGTTTGTAACCAATGTTTTGTTAGTTTACCTTATTTAATAGAGAATGAGAAACCCAGTTATAAAGAACCACCTAAAGAAGTGTGTTTCTATGCTTATAAAAAGATTAATCATTGGAAAGAAATCATCGCCCAATTTCAAGGAAAAGAAACAACACAAATAGATGATAATGTTATTGAGCAAATTAAATTTCAAATTAAAAAGGAAAGAATTACATTGGAAGAACTCTCTCACCAAAAAACTAAAGAGATTCTTAAAAAGTTGGGATTTAATAAATATTATGAACACATTGCATTTATTAAAAATAAATTAGGCGTAAAAGCGCCTATATTTAGTCCAGAATTAGAAGATACATTATGTAATCTATTTATGGAAATTCAAGCACCTTATGCTCAAGTATGTCCCGATTATCGTGTTAATTTTTTAAACTATTATTATGTATTATATAAATTATGCGAGCTTCTTGATGAGAGACAATTTATACAATTTATTCCATTGTTAAAAGATCGCGAAAAACTTATTGAACAAGACGAAACTTGGAAAAAAATGTGTTATGTATTGGATTGGGAGTTTATTCCTACTGTTTAAAAATTATTATATTTATTGATTACTTTTTACTTTCTTTTCTTATTACTATGTCTTTTATTATTACTAGTTCTTCTTTTCTTATTACTATATCTTCTTTTATTAGTTCTTCTTTTCTTTTTACCTCCCATTGACATATCAGAACCAATAGTATCGTCTGTAATTGTTGATGCAGTGTAAATAGTCGTAGGAATTGAACTCATAGAACCAAAAGAAGGCTGAGTTTCCATCTCAGTTTGTGCTTCTTCATCAGATGCTAATGTATTATCCCAAAATTGTGCGTCTTCATCATGGTTTGGATGTAGTCCTTGCATAATTCCATTTAATTCATCTTCCCATCCTTCATCTTGATCCTGAGCGAAACCACTAATGTTATTTTCTTGATATTCTGTAAGAATTCCATCATTCGTATTATTGCTAGAACTAATGCCACTAATATTTAATTCATCAAGTGTCATTGGTCCTTGACTTTCAGGAGTATTTGCACCTCCTTTGGCTAGTTCATTCATTTCTTTATATTCATTGTCTCTATATGAGATAGGATTTGTATCAACGCTTGTAGTCATTCGTCCACCCTTAAAATGCCTTTTTTTATGCGTATATTTTTTTTTGTTATGTCTTGGTCTTTTTTTATGAGTACTACTTTTTCTTCTATAGTTCATTATATAAATATATGTATAAATTATTATAAATATATTTTTAATTAAAAGTTGTTAGTTTAAGGCCAGCCAACAAGCTTAGCTCCAATACCAAAACCAGCACCGGATCTAGCACTAACACCCATAGAAGGGATATATGTATCCAAGATAGCAAAAGTGGCAGCAGCAGTCAACGCGAGTAAAGCAATTTCTTCAAGGTTTAATGAACGCTTTGGGATAGCAAAGGCAGCAATAGCAACCATCAAACCTTCAATCAAATACTTAATAACACGTTTAACAAGTTCAGTGACATCGAACATTTCGAGCATTTTATATATTTTAATAAGAAAAAAATATATATTTAAAGAATATTAACTTAAAACTAACAAACAACTAAATATATAGAATGTCTAGAAATAAGAATGTTAGAAAACAAGCTTTCGAAAGAAAGAACTTAAATAACGGCCAAACCAACCCTAAATATGTTGATGCTCTTGAAGTTGACAAGCCTCTTGCCGGACAAGCATTCGGTTGTTTCTCATTTATCTCTCCTGAAAGTATTATTAAGGAAAAGGAACATTTCTTTTTTGAAGAATTCCTAAAGAAGTGGGAAATGAATAAATCTATGGAAAAGTTCCATCAATTTTTAAACTTTGTTTCCTATAAATATAAGTTAAATTTTGAAGATGTTGTTAAGGATTTTGAATCATTTATTCAAGAAGAAAGGGAAACAATCATTAAGACCGGCATTCAAGGGGATTATAAGACATTTTTAGATAAGGAGGAAGAAGAACTTGAAAAGAAATTTAATATTGCGCATAATTTCCAAACATCAACACGAGGATTCAAGTCTAGAGGCAACTTTGCTACACAAGAGGAGGCAGAAATTCGTGCTAAACTTTTGAGAGAAGTTGACCCTAATTTTGATGTATTTGTTGGACCTGTTGGTACATGGTTGCCTTGGGATCCTGAGGCTTATAAGACTGGTCGTGTTGAGTATATGGAAGAGGAGTTGAATCAGTTGGTTCATGAAAATAAAAAGAATCAAGATGCTGCTAAATCCGCATTTGAGCAACGTGTTAAGGAAACAAAGCAAAAGGCAATTGATGAAAACAAGAAAAATGCTGAAAAGCACGGTTCCACAGTTACGCAAGATATTGATGGCGAAGGCAATTTGGTTGGTGTTGGTAATTCGACAATCGAAAATACATTTAGCAATCAAGAACCTGAGACCATTTCTGTTGCTGATATTAGAAATGAATTATTTGAAGGAGATACAATTGTTACTGGTGAAACAGATTATGGACGTTCTCAGTTAAAATCTGGACCTTTTGCTGAGCAACATTAATATAAGTAAAGTAAAATATATAATAAAACTATTTAAATGTTAATAGATAAATAGTTTTATAGTAAATATAAATGTCAAGTAAATTTTTAAGATTATCTTGTGGGTTAATACTTAATCCGAGATATATTGATAATATACAAATAAATCCAACCTATATATCGATAAGCATATTAAATTTTGAAATAAGAGGTTGGCATTTATTGTCTATAGGTTATATAAATTCATCAAATAGTTATTCATATATTTATGAAAAAGAAAAAGATGCAATTGATTATAATAATATTATGAAATGGGTCAATAAAAATTCAGAAACTGGCGATGAAACTAATATTGAATAAAAATCAAAAATAAAACTTAATAAATAAAATTGATAAATAATTTAAATATAAGGTTGTATGTTATTTAATATACATCCTTATGTCAGATAAAGATTTTGAATACAAACAAGCATCAATTATACAAAATAAATATAATTGTAATATTATTATCAATGAAGAACAACCTTATACATTATATAAAGTAAGTGATATAGCTAATATTATTCAAACAAAACATTTAAGAACAATACTTCAAACTTTTGATGATAGTTTAAAACAAAAAATTTCTATACAAACAAATGGTGGTTTACAAAAAGTTTCTTATGTTACTTATAATGGATTATTAAAAATACTTTGTAAAAGTAAAAAAGAAGAAACCCAAATAATATGTAAAGAATTAAATATTAATATATATAACTATCATTTTATATCAATAGAAAATGATACCATAAATAATATAATGAAAGCATTTAAATCTGAAATTATGTATAAACAACATAAAATATTAAATTATTATGTTGATTTATTTATTGAAAAATATAATATTATTATTGAATGTGATGAAAATCATCATAATTCATTAATTAATAAAAAGAATGATTTGTTTCGTGAAGAAAATATAAAAAATGAAATAATAAATTGCGTTTTTATACGTTATAATCCATACAAAAAAGATTTTAATATATTTGATATAATAAATAAAATATATATTCAAATAAAATGGCACGACATTTCTACCACTTCGACTTCTTAACAGCAATTCTAGGTCCTTGACCTCTTTTTTTCACATTACTAGGGTCATATTGTTCCTCTTCATCATCGTCATTAAGCTGTTTGGATAAATCCCAGAATTCCTTGGAACCTAATCTAAAATCTCCGTGTGAATCTGCTTTATACCAAAATACCTGATCTTGTAACTTGTTTGATTTGGAGTTATTATTAATTACTAGACACTCATAATTTTCAGTGCATTGATCCATTACCTGAAAAAATGACTCGGGTGTTGGAAACATACCAGCATAATTTTCATAAATTCTCTTTCTGTTGGCAATATATGGTTCTCTTAAAATAAAAACGTAATCAATATTGGTGCGAAGTGTTGGAGGAATTCCTAATGGATATTGCATTGTAATGACCAACATTACCTTCCAATGTCTTCCATTCATAAATAGGAGACGCATCATTTTATCTCGCGACCATGTTGCATCATATAAACAATCATCTAAAATAACAAATGTTCTAGGATCAATTGTAGAGCGTTTAAATTGTTCCATTTCGTGTTTAATTTGCTTTAGCACTCCACGCTGTCTTTTTAGTATATTTTCAATAATTGATGTATTATACTCATTGTGAATAAATAATTTTGGAACTAGCTTACTATAAAATCCGTTACCTTCTTCAGTCCCAGAGATAACAGTGCCAATTGGAATATCTTGATGATAGTATAAAAGGTCTCTAACTAAAAAACTCTTACCTGTATCACGACGACCTATTAAAACAATGACAGGACCTTTTGATTCATTTGGTTTGAAACTAATACTCCTCATATCAAAACGTTTTAACTCTAAATTCATTTATAACTTTATAAATTTTAATTATGTTTAATATTTCTGAAATAAACGAATAAATGAATAAACGAATAAATGAATAATATGTAAAATTAATTAAGTTTAGAAAAAATAAGTTAAATATATGTATTAAATATATTTTTATTAGCTAAATGACACAATCACTCCTGGCAATCAACTACCAAAAAAGAAAGAACGCTCATCTATTCAATAAATTTGAAACTAACAATCATCTAAATATTGTTCAATGCCAAAATTATATTCCTATTTATAATAAATTCTTTTCATTAAATCAAACTAATTTTAATGGGATTAATTTAAATCATACTTGGTATATTAGTGATATTAAAAATCATAAGCATAATAATAAAAAGGATACAAATAAAAAGGATAAAAATAATGATGTTGAGTGTTTAATCGAAGAACCTGTATTTTCATTTTTATGTAAATTAAAACATATAAGTGATGATGATAGTTTTACGAATTCACAAAAATGTTTTTTAAAAATGGCTCCTTTGTTAGATCCATTTAAGTATATTGTAGGTAAATATGATGATAATAATCCGGAATTATTTACTTTGCCTTGTTTAAATAAAAAAAATATTCATGATAAAATAATGAATCCAAACAATTCATCATATATTGATGGTTTTTTTTCTTTTTTATCAAGCAATTTATTGCATAAACATTTTTTTATAAATGGTATAGATTATTATGGTTCTTTTATTGGGATTAAAAACAATTACAAAATCAATGTAATCGATGATTTGGATTATTTAATTGAATCCGAATGTTTCTTAAAAGGTGCAAATAAACTATATACGATTCAAGACTATTCGCATTTAGTGGTTGAAGGTGAGACTGATAAAAAACCTATATTAACATTTGTAGAAGATATTGAAGTTAATTCTCGTAAATCAGTATTATCTATTAAATCGTTAGACAATGAAGTATTTGAAAACTTATTTGAAAATTCCGAAATAAAACAAATTACTTTAGATGATTTAAAGACGATGAATATGGAGTTAGTTGATATAACAAATTCAACTGAATTTGATATTTATACAAATAATAATAATAATAATAATAATAATGTAACTGATATAACTAGCAATAAATCATTAAAAACAAGTTCTGATTGCTCATCAAGAACATCGCATACAAATGACCATGAGGATAATTTATTGCTAGCAGAATTAGATGAAAATCAGAGTATTAATAATTCAATTGGATTAGAAGAAATAACTAATCCTTGTCAATCTGATGAAGAAACTATTTGGGAGGATGTTTCAGAAGAAGAAAGTATTGATGATGATGAAAAAATATGGCTAACTATTCCTAAGTTTCCAGTACAAATTATTTGCACAGAAGAATTTGAGGAAACATTTGATTCGTTAATTATGGATGACGAATACAGTGAAGATGAATGTTTAGCAGCACTTATGCAAATAATTATGACATTAATTACTTATCAAAAATGCTTTTCGTTTACTCATAATGATTTACACTCAAACAATATTATGTATACGGAAACAAATTTAAAATATATTTGTTATAAATTTAATAAACTTGTCTATAAAATTCCTACTTTTGGAAAAATATATAAAATCATTGATTTTGGAAGAGCTATTTATAAAGTAAATAGCAAGATATGTTGTAGTGATAGTTTTCAAACAGGAGGAGATGCTGCTGGACAATATAATACAGAACCTTATTTTAATGAAAATAAACCACGTTTAGAACCCAATTTTAGTTTTGACTTGTGTAGATTAGCTTGTTCTATTTTTGACTTCATTGTAGATGATTTTGAAATGACAAAAAAAATGGATAGTTTAACTCCACTTCAAAAAATTATTACTGAATGGTGCATTGATGATAATGGTATAAATGTTTTATACAAAAATAATGGATTAGAACGATATCCAGATTTTAAATTGTATAAAATGATCGCAAGACATGTTCATAATCATACCCCACTAGCTCAATTAGAAAGACCAGAGTTTAAAAAATATTTAGTAAATAATAGTCCTAAAAATTTACAAAAGGATACAATTATCGATATTGATTCAATTCCTAGTTATATTTAAGGTTTTTAACAAAATTTATATTGTATAAAATATATAATATAAATTCGTAAATGAATTATGGCTTTATAATTACAAGACATGTAAATTCAGAAGAAACAAATAGGTACTGGAATCAAAGTGTAAAATTATTAAAGGTGTATTATCCAAATAGAAAAGTAATTATTATTGATGATAATAGTAAACAACAATATGTAAAGGCTGATTGTAATTATGATAATGTAACAATTATTCAAAGCGAATACCATGGTAGAGGCGAACTTTTACCTTATATATATTATTTGCGTTATAAATGGTTTCCAAACGCGGTTATTTTACACGATAGTGTATTTGTGCATAGACACATACCATTCGAACTAACAAAACATCCAGTAATGCCCTTATGGCATCATCCATATGACAAAGAAAATGCTGTAAATGTCTATCGTCTAGTAAGTTGCTTGACAAATAATTATTATATACGTAAAAAATTGTTAAATAATGAACAATTTGTCACTCTTGGAATGAATTCAGATGCGTTTAATTTATGTTTTGGTGCACAAGCATTTGTTAGTTTAACATTTTTAGAACATATTGAAAAAAAATACAGATTGACAAATTTAATACCTGCGATTATAAATAGATCAGATAGATGTTCATTTGAACGCGTAATTGGATTAATATTTAATGAAGAATATATTAAAATGCGGTCTATTAAGATGGTCTCATTATTTGGTCGCATTCATAATTTTCCACATGCGTTTAAATATAATTATAAACAATATAAAGCAGATTTATCAAACAGATTGTTACCAAGTATGTTTGTAAAAGTATGGACAGGGAGATAGAATTTATAGAGGAAATTCATCAGTAAATACTTTAATTGATGGTGGCTGTATTGTATCATTAACAACTGGAGATAATTGTTCAATAACATAAATTCCGCAGATAACACTAACATAAACTATCAATGAATCGCGTATTAAAAGTTTTAATGGTTTGGGTTCATCGTCGACATAACGCATTTCAAAAAACTTTGCTAAACAAAATATTCCAGAAATAAAACCCGCTAATAAAAATATATTATCCATTTAATAAAATATATTTTTAGAATTAATAGAATTATTTTACGCATTTTTCCACCTTTGAAAAGGTGGAGCCAAACAATTAATTTAAGATAGTATTTCAATATCATCTAATAATGCGTCATTTTCTAATTTTAAATCAGGTGGACCAATAACATGTACATCTAAAGTATCTAAATTAACAGATTCATCTAATATATTTATTTTATCACTTTCTTCCTCTTCATCCATTTTTCGTTGCATATTTCTTAAAGCGCTAATTTCTTCTAAACGCTCAATTGTTTTAGGTGCTGTAACCAATTCTTCATTTCCGCCTCCTGTAACAACTCTATCAACGTCATTAAACTTAATAGATACCATTCCATTATCAGAATTGTTTGTATTATTATTGCCACTTTCTTCTGTAATATGTTTACCCTCTGGTTTCTCAAAATCCTTTTTCGTTTCAATCACTTGTTCTCTAATTTCTTCAACAACATCTTCTTCAACCGTTTCATCCATATATGCTCTTAAAATGCTTTCAACTGGAATACTATCTCTAACAGCATTTAAGATGCATTCTTGAACAATAGCCTCAAGTTCTCTGTTATTTTTTTGAACTTGAAGAGGTTGTATGTTCATCTCAAATAAATATACATTCTTGTAAACCTTGCGTGCTGTATATACATAAACTTTATGAATGAAATCGTCTAGTTTAGGTATATTGATGTCTATTTTTTTTTGTTTTTGACCAACTCGCATCGCAGTAAGTAATTTAAGTTGAATAATATGGATACATGTAACTAATTCTTCTAAATAACTACATCCACTTCTTTCAATAATTCTTTTTCTTTCATTTTCAATAATATTTTGATTCCATTTGGGAATTCTCGTGATTAAGTTTTGAAATGTCATTAAATACTTATCCATTTCGTTGTTTTGTTTGCAAAGCTTTAATGACTCATCAAAGATAGAACGAAATCCTTCAATCACCAATGGTGCTAAAATAATAAGCAACCGTGCTCCCCATTCATTCTTTGATTCGTGCAATGAACTAACATTAAAATCGTCCATAATTACTAAATATGTGTTTAAAAAATTCATTATTCAAACTCAAAATTATGCTCTCATAAGATTTTGCCTTTTTTGTTACCATAATACATAATAAAAGTTATCTATAAATCTTGGCAGGAACTTTCAGTAACATTTTTTTTCGAAAAGTAATTTAGGTTTTCAAAATTGGACATACTTTACTATGTCCAAAAATGAATTCCTGAGAAAAGTCTTGAATTTTACCCTCTGAAAATACGTTTGTTATCATAATCGTCACAAAAACGTTTTTACAAGTGAAAAAAGTGTTACGATAAATTTTTATATGAATTATTGGACAAGGTCTTAAAGACATTTCTCTGGCTACTTTAGGAAACAAATGGAAACAGAAAGTAGCCCAAAAGTAGCCAAAAAATATATGTGTAAAAAGTGTGACTATACAACATCTAAAAGATACAATTTTTCAAAACATCTAACTACAGCAAAACATCGAAAAGGCTACTTTGGAAACGTTTTGGAAACAAATGGAAACACAAAAGTAGCCCTAGATAACAGTAAAATATGCGGATTTTGTGATACCTATTTTACTAGCAGAAGCGGACTTTGGAAGCATAAAATAAAATGTAGCCAAAAGTATCAAACTCAAACAATTTTGAATGCTATACAAAATGACAGCGAAACGCATAAGTATTTGATGGAACAAAATAAACAATTAATTGATAAGATAATAGAACAAAATGAAAAACTAATGGAACAAAATAATCAACTCATACAGATAACAAACGCAAGTAATAATAATAATATTAATACCGCAAATGTAACAAATACGATTAATAACAATAATAACAATAATAACAAATTTAATATTAATATGTTTTTAAATGAGACGTGTAAAGATGCTATTAGTATGAACGAGTTTATTAACTCATTGCCAATTGGAATAAAAGAACTAGAGGATACCGCAAGATTAGGATATAGCCAAGGTATATCAAAGATATTTATAGATGGTCTTAATAATATTGATATAAGTAAACGTCCGGTTCATTGTGGAGATTTAAAAAGAGCAATTCTTTATATTAAAGATGATGATCAGTGGGTAAAAGATAATGAGAATAAAGATAAAATTATTAATGCTATTCGACGCATTACAACAAAAAATATTCAACAAATCGCAGAATGGCAAAAAGCAAATCCTGAATACCGTGATCCCGATTCAAAAGTAAGCGATCGATATATGAAATTAGTATATGAGGTTATGTCAGGTGTTTCAAAAGAAGAGCAAGAAAAGAATTACCAAAAGATTATTCGAAATATTTTAAAGGAAGTTGTTATTGATAAACGCGCGAACCATTAATTATTAATTATTAATTATTAATTATTCATTTTATACGTTATATAAAATGATTATAAATATTACATAAATGACAAGTTTTCAAGACAATATTCATTGTCTAGTAATAAAAAATGTAGTATAAAGAAAATAAGTAGTTTTTCATTCCGAAATTCTTTTTTTACTTTACTAAACGCAACTAACAATTCGTATTTTTTACTCTCTTGTATATTTCCTAGACCATTCTCAATTAATGACATAATATCCAATCCTGAATAAGACTTTTCATATAATTTAATCGATAATTCAATCAAATCTTTTTGTAAAAGAGTAGGTAATTTTAAATGCTTTGTTAGTTCTTTTTTTAGCCAATCTAAGTGTTTTGTTTTATAATCAGATAGATGAAAAATATTTTCCAAGTTATAAGAGTATAAGTTTACTTGCTTTCCATGAATAATCGGTTCAGGAACATATATTTCACAAAATCGAGACAAAATAGGGCGTAATAATTTATATTTATCTTCAACAATAATAAAAAAACGTGTATTATGACTAAATAATTCAATACATCGTCTTAAAGCAGATTGTGCGTCTACAGTTAAATTATCACCATTTAAAAGCACAATACTTTTAAATATATTTCCTCCATTTGAATTTATATTTGTTTTAGCAAAAAATTTAAGCTCATCACGAATAAATTTAATACCTTTACCATGTGCGCAATTTACATACATTACATAATCATTAATTTTTTCTTTATTATTATCATATATTTTTGATATAAATTCATTTAAAATAGTACTTTTACCACTTCCAGATGTTCCGTTAAATAAAATATTTGGTATTTTTTTGTTATCATAAAAGTGTTGCAATTTATCTTGTATAGACTGATGAATAATAATTGTTTCTGTATTCATCTATATGTATAAAATGTTCTATCTATATAGATGAAATTATATTTATATCTATATTTTTAAAAAATATTATTATTCTAACAAATTATTTATACTCCTTCACCTTTTTCTTCATTTTCAATAGTGATACGTTGAATGTATTTAATATTATATGTTTTTGACCATTCAACTAATGCATTAAGTTTTTGACCAATATATTCCATCAACGTACCTAAGATAAATGCGATAATTATTAATATAGGTATTCCAATAAAGATATTCATTATTATATAATAATACGCACAAGTTGAGTTTATAATATGTAAATCAGTTTTTGATATACCAGGCATTATGAAATCATCATATATTTTATATAGAAAGCTATCATAAAATAAACAATCATAAATGGTATAAAATTGTTTTATATATATACTAACTATCATAATACTATATAATAAAATATGTATATCTTCATGACTATGATTATACTGAAAATTTATATAGAAAGTTGAAGCACAAGCTAATAATGTTATAGTTTGCATTACTGACAAATCGTAAATTAATGTATTATACCATTGATATAAATGTAATTGATTTAACTCAATTAGTTTAAATTTAATATTATTTAAATTAGTAATAAAATAATGATTGATGTATAATGTCGTTATATAATGGATTAAAGTTAATATAAGTCCTTTATTATTTATAAAACAATCATATAAAGAAATGCTTTTAATTGCAGTTTTAGTTGTCATGTTACTGCTATAAATATTTGAATTGTTATAGCAGTATTATAAAGATTTTTATTTCAATTTTAAAAATATAAATGGATAATTTCCTTATTTACTTCTTATTTTTCTTGGCTTTTTTATTAGATGTATTTGTATTTATGTTTATTGGTTTGGCTCCTCTTGGGGTTTTTTCAACTTTTTCGCCAGTACTAAAAATTTTAAATATTTCTTCATCAGAAAGTTTACAATCCATTTGATTTTGTTTTTGATTTATATTTGCATCAGACATATTGCAAAATCCTGCATCTTTCATTTTGCTAAGATTTTCAGCCTTTTCCCTCATTCTTTCTTTCATTTTGGCGGTTTTCATATTTTTATTTAATTGACTTTCCATTGCACCCATATTCATCTTACTACCTTTTCCTAATCCAGGCATACCCATTTGAGAAAATATTTTTTGCATATTATCCATACCAGGCATATTTTTCATTTTATTTAATAAATCCATACCTTCTTCCATAAGTTCACTTTCTTTGATTTCACCTGATTTAATTTTTTCATCTAACTTGCTTCCAACGTTTTTTACCATATTCATTAATTTAGACGGATTTTTAAATAACTTTTCAAATACATCCTTGGTATTAGTCATATTTTCCATATCTAAGTTTAAATCATTTGCAGTTTCCTCAGCAAGCTCCATCGCCAACTTACCTAGTTTTCCGCCCATTAACCCGTTAATATGATTATGTAATTCATCGGGATTAGGCATATTAAATGGGTTGCTTGAAGAACCATCTACAAAATCAAAATTAACATTATTTGAAGCATCTGATGAAAAATTAGAATTGTTATCAAAAATATCTTTCATACTTTCAAATGTTTCCTGTAACTTTGTTTTTAGTTCATCTTCATTAATAGCTTCAAATAGTTTCGCTGTATCACCTAATTCGCTTGTATTATGAACTGAACCAATGACAGCAAACAAAATAAGTTTTAAATAATTCCATATTGTAATACGTGTTTTTTCACTAATATCGCATAGCCATAATTGTTTAAATACTATTCCGGGTAAAAATTCAGTGTTTACTTCCGATTGTTCACCAAACATATCAGCATTTTGATATAAAATATCAAAAAAACGTTCAGGAAATACTTTAATACAATGCTTAAAAACAAAAAGATTTTCTGTATTTCTTTTTTTCTCTACAAGTTCACCCTCTTGAATAGATCTATTCCACCAGCGACCAATAATACCCGTATATTCAGGGAAAGTATTTAAAATATCTGAAGTAAATTCATTAATAATTTTCGCGAATTCTTCTGGTGGTGAAATTTCAGTAGACATTGATATTATATAGAATTATTATTTAATATATTTAAATTATACTTATTCAAATATATTAATTTACAAATCTTTTATTACTTTACCTTTTTTATTCATTTATTTATTAAAAAAATTATTGTGGTATCATAAGTGAAATCTTGGTAAGATTTTGAATATACTTCATCGTCTTCATTTGATTCTCAGGTGTCATCATTTTAACAGGATTTCTAAGTCTATCAATAGACTCTTTAATTTTATCAGCATTATCGTTTCTAGCTAAATCGTTTGAATAATCTTTTTCAATGAAAAACTGAATATCACCTCGTTCAATTTGGTCTTTATAGGGAACAACTACATAACTATTCCAAATTTTAACTAACAACTTGGGATTTGCTTTTCTAATAGTTAATAACGCATTTTTAGCAGTTAAAATATCAGCATCTTCTGGAAATACACTTTGAATATCATTAATAAATTCTTCAAAATGATTGTTAAAAACAGAGAGTAAATTCGTTGTCATAATTATATTTCTATATAGTATGTTTGTTAATCTTTATATTATTTATACGAATTAATTATTATAAATAATATAAAATAATATTCTAAAAATCCACTTCAAAATCCAACATTTTTTCAATATGTAATTTAGTTTCATTAAATCCGCCAATATATTTTTTACCATGAAAAACAATAGGAAATATAGTTCTTTCACAATCGGATATTTCAAAAATAAATTGTATAAATGCTTCTCTATCATCTAATAAATAATTATCGCAATCAATTACTTCAAAAAGAATATTTTTAGCTTTTAAATAGTCTTTTACTTTTATACAATTTAAACATCCACTTTTACTATAAATAGTTATCTTATTAGTAGATGGTTTTGGAAACATTTATAAATAATATATTTTTGTATATTTAAATTATACTTATGAAAATATATTATTTTTAATAACATAATTATTGTATTTTTTTATAAATTCTTGTTTTTCTAAAAAATTATATTTTTCTTTTTCAAGATCAAAATACATTTTTGCAATTCCATTTTTATGATTTAAAGTTTCACATATTAAATTATTTACTATCATTTTGTCGTGTTTATCTAATAAAATATTATATAAAATTTCTCCTGAATATTTAATTTTGTATATATTTTTAAGTTTTAATTGTATCAATTCTTTAGAACAAATCATTTTATTTTTATAAAATAATTTATGATTTGCTGTAATGATAGTTTTTTCAGAAGGGATATTTAGTGCTATAGCATCTTTTTCAATACATATTAAATATTTATCTTGTGTAATTGTTTTAGTTACACAATTAATTATTTGTTTACGAATAGTATGTTTTTTTTCAACAATATTTTCAATATTAATTATACCTTGATCTGTTGTTATAGGAGTTTTACTTGGAAAACATATATTAGATATAGGTAATTCAAAAAAAGTAAATGATACATAATTGGAGTTGCCATTTTCATTCAATAAATATATTTGAACTTCTCCATTTATATGACTAGGCATTATGAATGAAATTTGTGTATCTGAAATAAATGTAAAATTTGTATTAGATCCATCTATTTTTAGTATCATATTATTATCAAAATTAGTTCCATACATATTTATATTTATTTCACTAAAAGATAATCCATAATAATCACTTAATGATAATATTACAGGAACTAAATAATATTTATAAATACGTGCATGTCCGCTATTGCTACCATTCCCATCATTGCCATATGCTCCTATAGCTAAAATACTACCATCAAAACTTAATTTTATTGAATGACCACTAAAATCATTCGCAAACTCGCCATCTATATCTTGACCTAATCTTTTCCAGCCTACTGGACCAAAATTTATACTATTTTGACAAGTGTCTGCTAAAATCTTTATGGAATCGTATTTATATACACGTGCGTGTCCTGAATTATTTCCATTTCCACTATTAAATTGAGATCCAATAGCCAAAATAGTTCCATCAGAACTTAATGATACTGAATATCCACTTAAATCACTAGCAAATTCGCCATTAATATCTTGTCCTAATCTATTCCAACCCACTGGTCCATAATTAATACTATTTTGACAATTATCAGCTAAGACCTTTGTTGGTTCATATTTATATACACGAACATGTCCTGAATTACTTCCATTTCCATCATTATAAGGGCCACCAATTGCTAAAATAGTTCCATCTGCGTTTAATGATACAGAATATCCGCTTTGATCCTCTAAAGATTCGCCATCAATATCATGCCCTAACCTTATCCAACCCACTGGTCCAAAATTTATACTATTTTGACAAGAATCAGAAAATAATTTTGTTGGATTATATTTATATACACGAACTTGTCCAGAGTAATTTCCATTTCCATTATTATGATGAGCACCAATAGCTACTATGGTTCCATCTGAACTTAAAGAAACAGAGTAACCGCTTAGATCATGACTTGCTTCTCCATCTATATCTTGACCTAATCTTGTCCAGCCTACTGGACCAAAATTTATACTATTTTGACAAGCATCTGCTAAAATTTTTGTTGCATCATATTTATATACACGAACATGTCCCGAATCTACTCCATTATCATCATTGCCATATGCGCCAATAGCTAAAATAGTTCCATCAGAACTTAATGATACTGAAAATCCACTTAAGTCATTTGCATACTCTCCATCAATATCTTGACCAAGTCGTCTCCAACCAACAGGTCCATAATGTATACTATTTTGACATATATCTTCAAATAATTTATTTGCGTCATATTTATATACGCGAACATTTCCAGAATTAATACCATTTCCATCATTATATTGTGAGCCAATAGCTATGATAGTTCCATCTGAATTTAATGAAACAACTTTACTATTATCACCTATAAATTCTCCATCAATATCATTGCCAAGTCTTCGCCAACCTATTGGACCAAAATTAATACTATTTTGACAAATATCTTCAAGTAATTTTAATTTATCATATTTATATACACGTACATGACCTGAATCAATACCATTTCCGTCATTTCCATAAGCCCCAATAGCTACTATTGTTCCATCAGAATTTAATGATACTGAATGTCCACTGAAATCATTACTAGCTTCTCCATTAATATCTTTACCTAATTGTTTCCAAAAAGACATATATATATATTATATTTACATTATTATATTTAACGAAATTTTGCCAAGTCTTCGTCACGACTTCTTTGTAAAGCTTCTAATGAGACTTCTCCATTTTTAATTTTTCCTGTATTATATTGAGCATCGTCTTGTGGCAAACTCATTAAACTTGCATTATTTGATTCTTGTAGTGAAACATAACTATGCATTTGTCGCATACCACCATTACCTTTCACGCCTAAGTCTGTATCATTTTGATCTAGAAAACTATAATTATCAGATGCAATGCCACCACCCATAGATGAAAACCCATCGAATGTGCTAAACCCGTCTTGAAATGCTGTTGGAACCATGTTATTTTGTGTTGCTTGTCTAATGTTTTGATTTACCTGTGGTTTTAAATGGTTATAAATATCATCTCCATAAATAACACGATATTGTTGTGTCATTAAAAGAAGAGCCGGTACACTCTTTACATTTTCAGGCATTAATATTTTTTGTCCATTTTGGAGAACAATATAGATTTTCCCATTATCATCTTTTACTCGTTTATCGATACAAATAAAATGTATATCTTTAGTATTACCAGTTTTATGAACATGTTGAAGTAACTTTTTTGAGTGTTCACAGAAATTACTATAATAAAGTATACTACTCATTATTCTAAATATAGTTTTTTTATTCTTGATTTTTAACTAATTACAAACTAACAATATCTAAAATAAGCATGAATTAATTATATTTAAAATAACTTAAAGCCCTTTAAATAGGTCAAATAAGTATTTAATTAACTTATTAACTTCTTTGTAATAAAAAATTGAAAATATTTAATATTAAATAACAAATATTAAATATATAGATACATTAGTAAATATAATTACAATGAGTGCTAAAATTACTGATTTAAAAGAAGAAGATAATATTTTGACATTTACTATATCAGGGTTAGATGTTAGTTATATTAATGCATTAAGACGTACTATTTTGTCTGATATTCCAATAGTTTGTTTTAAAACTTTTCCAAATGAGGCAAACCATACAAAGATTAAAGTAAATACAACTAGATTAAATAATGAAATTGTTAAGCATCGTCTAAGTTGTATTCCTGTTTGTATTTCTGATATTGAATTTCCTATCAAAAATTATATTATGGAACTTGATGTTGAAAACAATACTGACAACGTTATGATTGTAACAACAAAAGATTTTAAGGTAAAAGATGTAACAACAGATAAATATTTGGATGATAATTCTGTAAAAAAAATATTTCCTTCCTATATTCCACCAAGTGGAAAAGGAGAATACTTTATTGATTTTGTACGTCTAAGACCTAAAATTTCTGATGAATTACAAGGCGAAAGAATTAAATTAACAAGTGAATTTTCAATTAATACTGCCCGTGAAGATAGCACTTTTAATGTAACTGCTACTTGTTCTTATGGTTGTACAACTGATAAAGAAAAGATGTTACAAGAGTTGGAAATTAGAAAACAGAAGTGGAAGGATGAGGAGAAAAGTGAAAAGGAAATTGAATTTGAAGCCCGCAATTGGAGTTTATTAGAAGGGTTGCGTTATGTAAAAGCAAATTCATTTGATTTTATATTAGAAACAATTGGAATATATGAGAATTATGATATTATTGTAAAAGGGTGCGATATTTTATTAGGCAAACTAACAAAGTTTTTAGATGAAGTCCAGAAGGATGAAGTACCCATAAAATCATCTGATAATACGATTGAAAATTGTTATGATGTAACTCTTATTAATGAAGATTATACTCTTGGAAATATATTAAATAATGAATTATATAAGGTATTTTATAAAGATTTAAAGTTTCTTGATTATGTTGGATTTAAAAAAATGCATCCACACGATAGTGATAGTTTAATTCGTGTTTCATTAACTGATAAAACAAAAGGAATGCCTCAAGTAAAACAAATTTTAACATTAGCCACTCAAAGTGCGATCAAAAGTATTGGAAGTATTAGAAAATTATTTGCTAAGTAATTCGATCATTTAAATTAAGTGTTTAAGTAAACTTTTATATAAAAATTTACTTAAATTTGTAGCATTTTATAACTAGGATAATCATAATATTTTTTAATTTACTTTTCATCAGGTTTTAATCCATCAATATATCGTTTTCTCATATTATAATTAAGACAATACATTAAAAGAGATGGATGCAATTTATTTACATAATTAATTACAACGGTGTTTGAAACACATAATTTTGTTTGTCTAAGTTCATTAATATATAGTTCATGAAGTTTAAACATATGAGTTCTATATTGGTCTGAAAATTCTTTTAAAGGGTTTTCTTTTTTAATATAACACGAAACATAATTTTTATGAAGCGTATCTGTAAACATATGTAATTGTTCTCTAAATATAGAAAAATCTTTTTTTGACTCAGGATAAAACTTTAAATAATCAGGAATTTTTCCTTGTTGCCTTAAAGTAAGATATTGATACATTAACTTAGGTTGATTTCCACGTAAAAACCTAACTTCTTCATAAATAGGATTTCGAAATTTCATACGCTCGCCCGTTTCTAGATTCTTAACAATAGTACCCATAATGTTATATGATGTGTTAGGTGACGCAAACTTATTAATTAATTCAGTATATGAATTAAACTCATAAATTTCAGGAAATTGAATTGTTGTAAATTCCCAACATCGACAGCTTTTTACAATAGATAAATCTTCTTCAAATACGTCATATAATTGCAAATCAGCATTTTGTCTAATTTCATATACAGCAACTAAATATAATTTTGGTTTCTTAATAGGTACTACAATTCTATTTTCAGGATGTTGTAGTACAAAACTATATGTGTATAATGGATTAAGAGTTTGAATATTTAATTTATTTTCAATGCACGCATCAATAAACATTGAATTAAATGTTTTTTTAGACCATTTATAAAATGTCACATCAGCACCAATCGTGTTCCTTGTAGCAATTTGCCAACATCCATTTACTCCATAGTTTGGATCAAAAAACACATTAATCATAGTTCCTTCAATAAATTCTTCGGCGACAATATTGCCATTTGTATTATCTTTTGGTTTTGGATACTTTGCCATAAATCTTTCAGGAGACATTGATTTAGGAGGAGCGAATGAAACTAATTTTGAACCAGATATAATAACTGATCTTAATAGTCCATAGGTAGAATATAAGTCAGGAGATAACATTTCTTTAGCATAATGAATAATATGATATTCTTCTTTTGATTTAGTAGTATATTTTTTAACATTATAATATTTTTGAACATTCTCATCAATTTCTTTGTTAGTTACAGCATTATGAAAACTGGGAATATTTGACAAATTATATACTATTTGTTTAATAGACATTATAATTATACAATTAATTACCTTTAAATAATAACTAATTATATATTTTTGAAATAAATGATTTACAAAAATTTCTATTAATAATATATGTCTCAACCTAATTCTGAAATAAATGACATAAAACAAATTATTAATGAAAGTGAAGCAAATCCAATTGGTGATATATTAAACCAACCTGACATCCAAGATGAAACTATTGTCGAGACACAAGAAAATCGAGTAAATTCTGATGATAATAATCAAATAGAACTAAATAATGATAACCAAATACTTGTAGATAATCAAGTAAATGAGTTATCTAGTGAAATTCAATCAAAAGAAAAAAACGTAATTTTAAAACTAGGTGATATTATTATTATTACTGACCCAACAAATGAAATATTAAATAATAATATATTTTTAATAGACTTTATTGATGAACACAAAATTAAATTAATTAATTCTGAATCATTTGCCAAAGTTACATTACAATTAAATCCTGATAGCACGATTGGGGATGGCACAATTACAGGAATAAAAATTATTAGTAGTAACGAAAAAGAAGGATATGCTAAACAAAATGAGTTGTTACCAGGAACATGGATTAATATTTATATGGGTGGTGATATACCTATTGTTGTCACAGGTGAAATTATTAATTTAGAAGAAGATATGATTGAATTAAGAACAACTGATAATGATATAATTTATATTAATTTTAATTACAATGGGTTGCCAGAAGATTTGCCAATTGAAACAATTGAGATTCGACCAGCACCAGAAAGCGCTAAGCAAAAAATGAAAGAACAAGAAGAAGAACGAGAACAAGAAGGAATTGAGTTAGATGCAGATGAATTAGTTGAATTAGGTGAAGAGGAAGAAGAACAAGAAAAAGCTATTCCAACAAAAGTAGTAAAAGACAAAATCGAAAAAATGTTGTTTGATGCGGATGATTTACAATTTGGAGATATTATTCAAGTTCAAGAATATGTAAATATTGATAAGGATAAATATAGATATAATGTTGAAGCCCAGGCAAATGATTTGTTAGAAGAAATGATTTCAACGATTCCAAATGACCGTAGAACTAGCAATGTTTTAAATAATATACATATCATGATTACACGTTTTTTGCAATTGCGTGATTTGGCATCAACATTTGACGAAAATAAAAATATTACAGGAGTTGTTAAAAAAACGTCGGATGACAGACCTCTTGCAGAATACCTTTCAGAATTTAAAAACAATTTGTATTGGATTATGTTAGTTGCTACAAATGTAAAAAAAGTGTATGGTAAAGAAGAAAACAAAATGCAAGAAAAAATGGATGATATGTTTGAAGTAGATAAAGAACCAATTAAGGATGTAATTAAGTTATCTACAAATGCAGGATTAAATGAAATGTCGGAAGCATTTCAAGCATTTAAATCAAATATTGTTATAGAGGGTCAAAATAAATATGCCAGTTTATATAGTGATATTAATAAATATATGACACCCTTTGAGAATATGGATCAGGGTTCCCAGTCAAATGTCTTTGACTCAAATAATGGTATTATCATTCAAGGCAATGTGAAAACTGATATTAATGCAATTGTAGATAATTTGGGTTCATTATATTCATCCGTAGTAGAAAATTCTCAAATAGTTAGTAGACGTTTTGTAATACAAAAATATAATATGGGATTAGAACGATTAGAGGCAACAAATTTAAAGGCAAAAGGCAGCAAAATGATTGCTCATAGAGTAAAATTAACAAGTGATGACCAACTTGCAATTAAATCAGTTATTACCTTACCTGAACCCGCAGTTAAATTTTCTCAAATTAATTTACCAGGTACAAGTTTGTTAGTTCGTTCTAATTTGAATTTGCATTTTTTGAATTATTGGCAATTGCTTAAACAATCATCAAACGTTACACAAGTTGATATAGATGGTCTCGATTTAGACTTAGAGTATAATGATAGTAATTTTGTTGATAATATTAAACAATATATTCTTGATTTAAGTGAATATAATAAACCAGAGTTACTTTCAAACTTGGATATATATAAAATATTTTTACGTACGATTATTCCAAAAATACGTGTATTATTTATGCTTGTTAAAAAATATATTAAAGGAAAATTAAGTATGGTTGATGTAATAAATTATTTAGAACCTTACTTGGTATATCCAGTTGATTTAACCTATATGCAATACAGAGAGATAGACAAGTTTATTAAGGAAAAAATTAATGAATACAACAAAACATATAAAGAATACGCAAATTCATTTTATACTATTAAGAATTTAAAACGATTTAACAGATTTGGTCATAAACTAGATAAATATGAAAGAAATAAACAACCAATTAGTAAAATTGATGAAGAGTATATTTTTTCAAATCCTATTTTTAAATATCTTAATGCTGACCAAGATATAATTATTCAAGAGTATGATGTAAACCCCAATCAGATGAAAATTACACCTTCGGAGTTTCTCAAAAAGATAAAAGTAGAGGATTTTGGAAACTTATATAATACCGCAGTTGCTTTTACGAATATTCAGTTAATGTTTCCAAAGGAATTAAATGAGCTTTTAAAAACAGATAAAGAAAGAATGGCTGAAGTAATACAGCGAGATAAAAATAAGTTAGGTGATAAATGTACTACTTATACTATTGCTAAAAAGTATATATCTAAAAAGTCATTATTAGAGGATAATGGAAAAACCATTTACTTTGATAAGGAATATGATACCACAAATTACGATATTGTTGCGGAAAAATATGCTAAACAGCGTGACCAACTAGCAAGCGAAGATTTTTTATTATATTTAACAAATGAATTTGTTCAAAAACATAAACTACTAGAAAGAGATGCTGAGGAGCTAGCAGATACACTTGTAAATCAAGCAAAAAAGGTGAAAGAAGGACAATATGCTATTTTGACCGAGATGGGAGAAGATAGACAAGCACTTGAATTAGAATACTATGTAAGAAACAATGATGAATGGGTCTTAGCAACTGAAATAGACCCCAGTTGGTTTATTAAAGATGACGATGTATTATGTAATATAGATTACAATTGTTTATACAATCCCGGCGAAAAATCTGATGATAAATGTGATCCAACAGAAGTAAGTAAGGACACACTTTTAAGTAATGCTTTAAAACAAGTATTAGACCAATTTGATAAAAACTATGATATCACAAAAGAGATGCTAACTGAAACAATTAATAAGCATTTGAAATATTATACAAATATATTTGGAAGATTAGAGAAAATTAAGAAAACGCAATTTTACAAATATAATCAACAAAAATATAATCTAGGTTTATCCATTCAAGAACAAGTACAAAATCAGGTAGTTTCGCCTTATGCTAGTTTAAGAGATTTAATATTAGGTCAAACTGATTTTGTTAAAAAACAAAATGATATTATACGTTTTTGTACAAAATATACTTATATAGGTGATCCAAATAGGCCAAGTATAATTGATGGTCAAATGGAAAATGAATGGTGGTTCTATTGTAGAAAAACAAATGTTCGATTGATTCCAGCATTTCGTTATTACTTAGCTACCGCATTTTTAAGTGGTGGAATAGCATATCAAAATAAATTAGATGAGCTTATTAAGCAAATAGGCAAACAAAGTGATGATGGTAACGCGTGGGTTGATGAAAATAGTGGGGAAATAATTTCATATATCGAGTTTGATGTGACAGAAGGATATAGGGATGGTTTTGTAGATAGAAGTAGAGAAATAATGGAAAAAGATGCTGGCGAAGCATTTTTAGAACAAAAAGGACTTGTTAAAGATAAGCGTTTAACAGCCGAAGGTCAAATAGTTACCAATATTGTTTCTACTTTGTCGCACGATATGGGAATTGATATTGAACAATCAAGAGACTTTATTGTGAAAATAGTTACTGAATTGATGAATGATACAAATGTGATTGAAAAAGAGAGTGCTTATAGAAAAAGAGAACAAGAAATGGCGAAAAAAAATAAAAAGATACCCGAATATGTTGTTGTATATAGTTCTACGCTAATGTATTTAACTCTTGGAGCCTATTTAATTGGGATACAAACAAGTATTCCATCAATTAAGACAAGAAAAACATTTCCTGGTTGTGTACGTTCTTTTAGTGGATATCCACTTGAAGGAGAGGGAGATAATAGTGGATTAAACTATTTGGCTTGTGTTGCGCTTAAGTTGCGTAATCCTAAAACAATTCCTTGGAATGCATTGCCTAAAAATGAGGAGAAAATAGCGACTACGATAAAAGCATTTACTAACAAATTTTTATTAACAAATGGTTCAATTGAACAAAAGATTAAAGAAAAGGTTGAGTATATTTTAACAAATCCAGAACCTGATATTCCAGATGAACATAATTTAACCAAATGGACTAATTTTTTGCCACCCTTACGTCGTTTTGATGTAAAACATTTAGAAAATATTTCAGATGGATTTTTGGATAAGTTACAAGATGAATTTAAAAGTGGAAGTCCAAGGCAATTAGCGAATTTGTTAGTTGTTCATTCAAAGATAATCTCTTTTTCAATGGGTATACAAGAATCGATTCAAAAAATCATTGAAAAGAAAGACTTGTTATTAAAGTCTGCGTCTCAACCTTTTATAGACAACGCATGTTGTAATGAACCAGGAAATGAAGCAATGACTTGTTTACAATACTTTTCAAATGAAGATGCCAGCATTCAAAATAATAATAAAATAGTGAATGAGTTGTCTTTATTGCTAAAAGATATTAAGATTTTAACTCAGTCAGCAAGTATGTTATCAGAAGTGAACACAAAACGTAATTATCCTGAAATAAGTAATGATTTTAGTGAAGAAACTATTTACCAAGGATTTATTCATTTCTGTAAATTTCAATCTAGTCTGCCATTGACAGAAGATTTGGCAACTATTTGTATTGATAAGCCAGATTATTTAAGAAAAACAGATAGTATTCAAGAGAAAATACAAAAGTTAAAAAGAGATGGTCGTAGCTATACAAAAGAAATGTTTTTACGTTTGTTTCAACTTGTTAGTCGTAATAATATAATTAATATATCATTGTCGGAACATAAGCCGTCTTGTATTGAATATATGAGAAAAGTATTGGAAATATTTGATAATACGGATGATCCAAATGTGCCAAAGGCGTTAACACAAAAGCTTGAAATATTGGTAGATAGTTATGATTTATCAATTGATAAGGATACAGATGAAATGCGAGTTATGAAAAATTATTTGGAAGTATCTAATACAAATATGCGTAAAGAGTTGATTGATTTTTTAAAACGCAAGTCGAAGATGAGTAAACTAGAATTAAACAAAGTAACTAATTTCGTGACAAATATGAGTACATGGAAGTATGATGCTAATCCTAGAAATGTTGAATCTAAGATTTCAGATGATGGATTATATAACCAAACAAATTATTTTAAAAATTTTGTGTACTTGATAACAATGGTATTTCCAACGATGATTATTAATCAGAAGTTACAGTCAATTCAAGTTCATAAGTATTTGAAACTTTCCCAAAGTCACCAAATGGATGTTACTAAGATGATTAATAATTTTTATGGTCCTATTGAATCATTTTATGGCAACATACCAATTAAAAACGTTTTAAATGAAATGAAAAGAAAAACAAGAGGATTATTTTTATTATCCAAAGTAACACCAGTTTTATCAGAAATAAAGATAGGAGATAAAAGTTTGTATTCTGTATTTGATAGACGCATTGTAACACTATTATATGAATATTATGTGTTAAGTGTGTTAAGTGAGTATATTGCAATTACAAGAGATGCGTCTATTTTGAATCAGTTATTAACATTAAATGAAGATGCAAATCCAAATGATGACAAATCTGATTTATTTAGTCAAGATTTCTTGGTCGAACAACAATTACGTTTTACAGATACAGAACAAGAATTTATTCAAGGTGATGTTAGTAAATTGCAAGAAGATGTAGCAAAATTAATAGGTTCCTTTTTAAAAGTGATGATGAAAATAAAAGATACATTGAATGTGTCATTTGAAGATATTGAAGATAAGGTATATAAGTTAAAAGAAGCAGAAAAATATAGTTTTACTGATCGTTTGCGTGATATGACAGAAGAAGAAAGAGCAGTAGATACGATTTTAAAGCATCACAAGTTAGGACCATTATATAGTATAGGGTTATCCAAAGGCTTAAGGGAATATGATCCTGAAAATTTTGATCATGATAAGCAAGTGGCTGAAAAGGTTGCAGAAATACAAAATAAGCTAAAACGAAAAGGTGTTAGTGATGCGGATTTAGATTTTGAAGTGGATGAAAATATTGAACAAAGCCAAATAAATAAAGAAATCGATGATGATGCATATCAAATGAATATGAGTGATGATTGGGATGATGGTGATCCGTGGGGTGAAGAACAAGAAGATAGAGAATATTATGATTAAATGTAAATATTTTATATAATTTCTGATTTGAAAAATTATACAAACTAACAAATAAATAATAAATAAAATAATACTTATTAAAACAAAATAATACTATCTAACAATATTATATATGTTAAGAACATTTGCGAGAAATAATACAACAATGATGGCGGTAATAATATTTATGACAATTTTCGGGTTTATTCAAATGCTTCAACCAGCATTTTTTTATAATAGAGATGGAAGTATAAGAGAATTTGGTGTTGGTTATAAAAATAAGACTATTTTACCAATATGGTTGTTTTCAATTATATTAGGAATTTTATCTTATTTATTTGTATTGTATTATTTAGTGCATCCTAGATTTATGTAATATATTTGTAAATTGGTTTAAAGGGCTTTAAATTGTTTACAAATATATTTAAAAAAATGAAACTTTTTTAGTCTTATCAAATAATCATAATCATACTAAGCCTATATTTGTAAAAAAATGAATAATCAGAATAACCAAATCAATGAACAACTAGTTATAGCGGTTGCTGTTCCTATACAAGATAATCCAAATATTACACCAAGATCATCATTAAGAAACTTTGCATATGACCAAATTCAACAAGATAGAATAATAGCAACAACAAAAAGATATATACAAAATTCAATTAATATATTAATATTATTATTAACGTTTCCATTTTTAATAGCTGATTTTGTTATTGTCTGTCAAAAACCATACTCTTCTTGTATAGAAAAAGTAGTAAACCTGACAAATATGCAAAATAATCATTTAATAACACACGTCGTATTTTCATTAATAAGTTATTTTATAACAGATATCATTTTATGTATATTCTTAGCGATTATTATTTATTATTTTATTAATATCGAAACAAACAATAGATTTGTATTTCAAGAGTATAAAGATGTATTGTATATTTCTAGATTAATAGCCGTTTTTCAAGTAGTTTGGATTATTTTAGGTACACTAACAATTGTAGATAAAGAATTGCACAATGTTTGTCATCCAAATATATATACATATACATATATCAATATTGCTTCAAAATCTATTTTACTAACTATTTTGATTGGAATCATTATTAGCAATTATTATATATTATAGTAAACAATTTAAAGGTCTTTAAGTATGTTTATAATATATAATTTGAGAGTTTGTTAGTTTGTATAAGTAGTTTGATTGTTTAAATCTTGTTTTGCTTGTGCTTCTTCTTGTTGTTTAATATAATCATCGTGTTCTTGTTTTATTTGATTCACATCTTTAATACAACCTCTTGTTGCTAAATTATAGTATACGATAGACGATATTAATATAGCAGTATATGTGTACCACATTGCCTCACCAATATTATCTTTTAAAACTACTAAGTCAAGAAGTGATTGTTTTTTCATAATATCTTGATATGCGTTTTCAACCATTAATGGTTTTAATAAATCCCATACTTGAAGAAAATTTTCAGGATTCATTTGATTAATTAGAATCGATTTGTTACCACATATTTTCATAATAGCTTCCGCGGTCGATTTTAACTCTTGTTGTCTAATTGGATCCGATGTGCTTTCAATTGCTTTATTAATATCTGTATCTATCAAAATAGTAGATAATATATTATTTGCTGAACCCGAAATAGCAAAATAACCAACTACATCAGAAAACGCACCTTTAAATCCAGGGAACATCATAAGTGTAACGACCAATATTCCGAATATAAGTATCCACGGAATAAATGTGAATAAAGCTGCAGCTCCCATATTTTTACCAATTGAACCACCGCACTTTGTCATAAGATAACTACTATTTAAGAAAAATTGTGAAACCACAATTGCTAACAAGTATAAAGCTAATCTAGGCATAATAGAAGAATAGTATGTTGTTAGTCCAGTAGGATCATTTAGAATATCCAATGTTAATTGTGGTTTACCAATAGCAGGAATAGCAAAGTAAACAATTGTGAGAATAATAAATATGATAATTGACCAGAATGATATATCCATATAGATAATATGTATAATTTTTTTTTGTTTTTTAAAGGTAATTTATAGAATAGATATGGATACAAGTATTTCTAAACCAATGTTAACAGAACCAGGAGTTAAGTATTTTTTAAACGAGACGCTAAAACAATGTAGTGTAGTGAAGAGAGAATGGCATAATACATTGTGTAATATTGGGTTGTTTATAGCATTTTTGTTAGTTTTAGGTATACTTTTACTTTATAAATATAAGGGAAAACTAACACCGGAAGAAATAGAACTAAAAGAAGTTGAGAAAAAACATTACATATTATCTATGATAAAAAATTTTCAAGATGCCAAAGTTAGGGCACAACAAGAATTAATAACAGGCCTACCTCATTGGGAAAATGAGTTTTAATAAATATAAATAGATACAATAATTATATAATTATATTATAATGCCAAGTGAAGAAATATCAGTAAACGAAGCGTTAAATGAATTTTATAGAATGAAAGCAAAATATGAAGACTATGTATATACTAAATATATTAACCCATTAATAAACGACAAACGTATGAGTAAAAATGAAAAACGCCAGGCTTATGCTAAACTACCTAAACCAGAATGTATTAATTGTAAAAGAAATGTAGGTACAATATTTTCTATTACGGAAAATAAAGAGGATTTAGCAAGAGTTTTTACTGCAAAATGTGGTGATTTAGCCCAACCGTGTCCATTAAATATACAAATTAATTATAGTTTTCGTGAACAATTAGACGTTTCTATTGAAGATAACTTGAAAAAACTAAATAAAGTAAAGTTAGATATTATTAAGGAAAAAAACAACCTATTATTTTTTACAAATGCTAAAATGGTTATAGGACAAGATACTATGGCAAACTTTAATGTACTAACCGATGAATTAAAACAAATAACAGGCGATGCTGGATATTATATTGAAAAAAATATTCTTGTTAATGACAATCCAGTTAAACGCGACTTGCTTAAAAAAACAATCGATGAGTTTGGAAAAGAAATGCTTCTTCCATTTAAAAACTTTATTGCTGAATTTAATGAAAAAGGAAATGACCAAATAGCATCCGAAGCGGTGCGTTTTTATAAGGAGGAAATGATGCCTAAACTAAAAGAAATATATATTTAAAATATGATACAACTATGGTAGAATATGACGAGATGTCAAAGGAATATAAATTAATGCAAATACCACACGCATTATATAATAACGAAAACTATTTTGAAAGTGAAGATAAAGTTGTTAGTTTTGTTAAAGGTGTAAAAAAATCAAAATCAGGTACATTAAAAGTAAAGGATATTATGACGTTAACTGATGAGAAAAAGAGAAATAAGAAAACGCGTAAAACCAAATTAGCTGGAGACTTGGATATTATTGAAGAAGATTCTATTCAAGATAAAGGTGACTATATTAGTATTTATAATAAATTGCCAAGTAACCTAAAAGAGGAATTAAATAAATATCCTGATTGGTTAAATGATTTTATGAATAATTGTATCCAATCGCGTAAAAATAATAAAGTGTGTGATTTTATTTCACCTAAAAACTTAATTTTGCCACCAAATCAAGCGCCAGATACTCAAATTTATGACTTTGGGTATGAACCATACAATAGTGTATTTAATAGCTTGTCGAATGAAAGCAAAGACATGTATTTTAAGTTAGTAAAAGTGGATGAAACTGGAAATTCAGATTATACACTATTTAAGAATGCTTTAACAAACTTGGTTTCTAAAAGACTTGGCTTTCAAAAAATAGCAATGTAAATCGAATTATTCTAACAAAATAAAATACACATATATATAAACAATGATAAGTAAATATATATCAATTCCTACTTTGATTGTTAGTTTTATGGTAGGTTTATTATTTGTTTTTATACTTGGACCCGAACAAAAATCTATATATATTTATCCAACCCCAGATAATTATACCAAAAATTTATATCAAGACAAAGCAAATCAATGTTTCGAGTTTAAACCATTGCAAGTAGATTGTCCATTAATGCCAAAAACAATTCCAGTTCAAAACTAACAAATAATATAAACAGTATGATTTGATATATTTGAAATATTAAATATATAAGTATATATTAAATGCATTTAAGTAAATTTGTACATAGTAGCACAGGCAAATATATAATGTCGATGATTATGGGATTAGGTTTAGCGACACTTTTTAGACAAGCTTGTAAAGGGGCTAAATGTAGAATGCTAAACGCACCACCTTTGGACGAATTAGATGACGAAACTTATAAAATAAGTGGTAAATGTTATAATTTCGAAAAAAATCCAGTCAAATGCAATAAATCAAAAAGAATACTTCCTTTTGCGTAGAAAATAATAGTCTTTGAATATTTAGTAATTATATTATGACAGATATAAATACTAACACGAATATAACGAATATAACTAACATTATGGATTTGCCTACAGATGCGACATCCGGTGGTTCTATTGGAGGAAATATTAGTTTAATGATTAATGAGCAACCACAGCAACAAATGTCACAATCAAATGAGATTTCATTAGACCAAACAACAATTAGTCAAATAGTAAATGGTCTGCAACAAGCAAGTATGACTGGAGCAACTCAATTGCCAAGTAGAGATTTACCAATGAACACAGAAAATATTATTAAAGATGCACAAATACAACCAAATTATGTGCCACCACCTTCAAGTCGCGATTATATTAATGAAACAGATGACGATATTAACAATTATTATAGAGAAGAACGTATAAATAGTTCACTTGATAATCTATATGATGAAATACAAACACCCATTTTACTTGCTGTATTATATTTTATATTTCAATTGCCTGTTGTAAAGCGTTCAGCTCACCAGTATCTATCATTTTTGTGTCATAGTGATGGTAATTATAATATTAATGGTCTTATATTTATGTGTGCTTTATTTGGATTTATTTATTACACTATATTTAAATCGATGAAACATTTTAGTAAGTTTTAGATGTGAATAATATATATTATTTGAAACCAACTTAAAGACCTTTAAGTCCATTTGTAATAATATATATTATTTTAAACACGAATAATTATCGTCTTTTTATTAGAAGATGCTGATGAAGACGATGATGATTTTGTTTTAGAAGAAGAATGCTTTTTTGTTGTTTTATTTTTATTATTATTTTTATTTTTATTACTATTGTATCTTTTTTTACTAGTTTTGTTAGTTTTATTTCTTTTTTTGTTTGTTTTATTTGGCCTTGGTTTATGATTCGATTTGGGTTTTGGCTTTGGTTTTGATTTATGATATGTTTTTTTATTTAATTGTCTTTCTGCTTGAATTGCTTGACTTACTTTTTTGATTTGTTGACTAGATGATTCATCATTATCTAATGGTCTATATCTTAAAAACCATGCTTGAAACTCTTTACTTTCTTTTTGATCTTTAAGCTCAATAAATTTTTGCGCCTTTTCAGCACGCATTTCTTCAATTGTTTGTTGATGCCCCATACAATTCAAACTAAAACGTTTTAGTAAAACATGTTGTGTTAAACGATTTTTTTCCTGAACATCAAATAAAAAGTTTGACATACATAATATTCTATCCTTATCATAATAAGGACGATTTGCATATAAAAATGCCAAATAAAAACTAAGGATAGTATCGATTGTTGCTATTTTAACTTGATAATCATCTTGTTTAATAACATTGTAACTATGACAAGCAAGTGGTTCGTAAATAAATGCGATTGTATCATTCGATACTTTAATTTCATAATTAGGTGCTACTATTTCACCAATTCCAGGTCGTCGAATAATTTTAACATCTGTAATACCAATATTTGATAGTTTTTCTTGAATAAATTTGGCGGTTTCAAGCGGATTTTCTGATAATACATCGAAATCAGGAATTTTTTGTAATTTTCTACGCAACTCTTCTGGCATATATTGTGAATACAACGATAACGCATAACCGCCAAAAAATATTACACCTTGTTCTACAAATGCTTCTTTTACAACATCATAAATCTCATTTGATGCTCTGCTGTTTGTCATACGACGTTGAAAATCTATTTTAAGGCATTCTTTGCCTCTTAATGGATAGTTTTTATTTAATAAAGATAAACGTTTTAATACTTTTTCCCATCGAGACACATCTCCCTGAGGACGAGATAATTCTAAATACATTCCCATACGCAATAAATTTGGTGGACTATAATATATGCCTTGTTTTTGAATAGCATCTCTTTTAATCGCAGTAAATAATTCTTTGGGAATATAAGATAAATCCGCAACAGGAATAAAATCCACATATACTTTGTATGTTCCATGATGTTGACCTGATTTAGCTTCTACTTCTGAAAATCCTTCTCTAACATAAATATCAGATAGTTTAATGGCGTCTTCAAGTGCTGTTGAAGAATAAAAATCGTAATCTGGAATTTCCACGTCTTTATTATAAAACTGATCTTCTTCAGGAAGAATATTATTAATTGCGGTTCCTCCGTAGCATATGATATTATTTTGACGAGCAAAATCTTCAACTATTTTAATAATGCGTTGAATTTCTGGTGAATTTATTTTTTTTTCACCTTGTATTTTTTCTGCTCTATCAACTGCCTGACGAAGAATAGCCAGTTCACATTCTTCAAACGTTAATTCTTTGTCACATATTTTTGGTTTCATATACTATATACTATAATAATAAAATATTATTATAATATAATAAACAATCTATGACTAAATCAAAGAGAACTAACAAATCAGGACTTAAAAAAACAAAAAAACGCAGAGTTAATAAAACACATAAAAAAGACTCACCTATTAAAAAACTCATTTCTAAAACGCTACCAAATTTGTTAGTTAATAATGAAACATTTAAAACGTATGGAATACCACAATTAGAAAAATGGGAAAAAATGTTGAATAAAGATGGGATAACAAATGCAGATAGTCCGATAAAGAGACATATAACAAAGAAACATCTAATAAACAGACATATATCAAAGAGACATAAAAGAAAATCCAAAAAGTTCCTAGAATTATTTTAATAAATATATAAAAAAAGGTTTTGTGGGGCGAACGGGGGGTGCCCCCGTTAAATTTCAAACTTGTAATAATCAGATTTAATCGTTCTAGTAGCATAAGATAGATTGGGGTCTTGATTTGGTGGTGCAGGAACAGTAACAGGAACATATCTCAAGTTCTCAGGTTTTAATACAAAAGCGTGTCCATTCTGGTCAAAAAATACATCATTTTCTTCTACATTTGTATCAATATTTTGATAACGCATCGCGAGTAATTGGCAACCAGTTTCTCTTAATACAATACTACTTGGATTTTCAGGATTTGAACCTTTATCAGGCATAGCAATGGTCATTCCTAATTTATTCGATTCAATAAGTTCATTAATATCAGGGGCATATTTAATATCGTAGTAATGGAGTGCGCGCATAAAAACTGAATTACTTGTCATATTCACATATTCATAAAATTCTTGTGATTCCAAAAATGTATTATTGCTACGATCTACAATAATAACTACTTTACCCATTAAATCAGTCAAATTCACATTGCCCAAATTTTTACCCTGATATTCGTAACTATACTCTTTTCCAAGCAATATGTTGCTATAACTTTCTAATAATTTAGCAAATGTTTTATACATCTCTGTATTTGTACTTTTGATACGTAAGTGAATAATAATTGGGTCTTGAAAATTAGGAGCAGTAGATGAACTAAACGCATAATCCCGAATAATAGGCATTACCTCTGAAAATGGAACATAATTAAATGTTTCTTTTACATAATAACTATCAGAGGTTGATGTTGCTACAACTGGTTGATTATCAATGGAAAAAACTTCAAAATCTAGTCCTCGAACCCCCTGCTTCAATAAATTCTTTAAAACACAAGTATCTACATAATCGTTTTTATAATTTCCACCACTGCACGCGTTATAAGCGGATTTAATATAATAATCTTTAAATGTATATTGATAATCAGATAAGGCAGTGCTTATTGAACTAATTTTGCCGTTTATTGTTCCATATACATTTGTCATAGTATTACATTCTCTTTTTTTAAGTCCGCGATAATAAAAATAGTATATAAATCCAATAATAATAATAATAAACGTTATAATAGTTAAACCAAGTACAATATACGAATCTTTTATAGAATTAATATTTGTTTGAATATCTGGCATATATCTAATATATACAAATAAAAATAAAAATAAAGTTTTTTAAGTATAATTGTTAAATACCATAATAAAAATATAATACAATTATATATTATATAATTAAATAATGCCAGGAGGATTAATGAATTTAGTATCCCAAGGACAACAAAATATTGTTCTAAATGGTAATCCATCGAAATCTTTTTTTAAATGTGCTTATCGACAATATACTAATTTTGGACTGCAAAAATTTCGTGTGGATTTTGAAGGTTCCAAAACTCTTCGACTCTCAGAAGAATCATCTTTTACCTTTAAAATTCCACGTTACGCGGATTTACTTATGGATTGTTACTTGTCTGTCGCATTGCCTAACATTTGGAGCCCTATTTTGCCACCCCAACAAATAACACCTGATACAACTGCTCAAGGTCTAGGCAATATAGAACAATGGGCTCCTTATGAATTCAAATGGATTGACAATATTGGAGCCAAAATGATTAAAAAAATAAGCATTACATGTGGCAATTATACATTACAAGAATATTCTGGAGATTATTTATTAGCATCCGTCCAAAGAGATTTTAATGACACAAAGAAAGATTTATTTCTTCGAATGATTGGTCAAACACCTGAATTAACTGATCCGGCAAATGCAAATGGTCGTATTAATTCATATCCTAACGCATATTATACTGGGACACTAGCCGGTCCCGAGCCATCTATCCGAGGACGAATCTTATATATTCCATTAAATAGTTGGTTTGGACTAAAATCTGAAATGTCATTTCCTCTCACATCACTTCAATACAATGAACTACATGTTAATGTTACATTAAGACCGATTAATGAAATTTTTACAATTCGTGACGTGTTTGATGCAACAAATAATTATCCATATATTGCGCCTAATTTCAACTCATGGTATATGCAATTTTATAGATTTTTGCAACCTCCTCCTGACGTTTGTATTGATATTGATTCATATTCAGACCAACGAACTCTATGGAATACAGATATTCATTTGAATTGCACTTATTGTTTTTTATCTAATGAAGAAGAACGTTTATTTGCTCTTCAAGAACAAAAATATTTAATGAAACAAGTCCATGAACAAATATTTACAAATGTTACAGGACCAAATAGGATTGATGTTGACTCGCTTGGTATGGTATCAAATTGGCTGTTTTATTTTCAACGAAGTGACGCAAATTTACGCAATGAATGGTCTAATTATACAAATTGGCCTTACTCATATGTTCCAATTAATGTATTTCAAGCGCCCACAAATGGAACATATATAGTATATCGTTCTGAATCTGGTGGAGTTTTAGTACCTGTAGAAATAGGTCCAGGAGTGAACCCAGATGGTACTTTAACAGGTCTTGTTATTTCACCACCATATAATCCTCAAAATGATCATCTTATTTTAATTGCAATGGGAATATTGCTTGATGGTGCATATAGAGAAAATATTCAACCTTCTGGAGTATATGATTATATAGAAAAATATACAAGAACAACTGGAAATGCTCCACCAGGGTTATATTGTTATAACTTTGGAATACATTCAAATAATTCAAATTTACAGCCATCTGGCGCAATTAATATGAGTCGATTTACTCAAATTGAATTGGAATTTACAACAATTATACCCCCATTGGATCCTATGGCACAAAGTTTAACTATTTGTGATCCTGAGACAGGTCAAATTATTGGAATTAATAAACCAACTTGGCGTATTTATGATTATAATTTTAATTTACATTTATTTGAAGAGCGTATTAATATTATTACTTTTACTGGTGGAAATGCTGGGCTAATGTATGCGACATAATCAGAAAACCAAGGTTTTCAAGGGCGTATCTCGTGCCCGAGCCATTCATTTTTTATAATATTAATTAAATAATATATATTGTAAAATAACTTAAAGAAACTTGCGAATAGTTATTATATGATTATTAGACCCATTATTGAAAGTGATTTACAAAATGGTTATTTAGATTTGCTTTCACAACTAACAAACTTAGGTTCAGGGGATTTTGTAGCTAGATTTGAAAAAATTCAAAAAGATCCAAATATTATTATATTAGTTGCGTTTGATGAAACTATAAATAAGGTAGTTGGTGCGGGAACAATTTGGTTTGAGCCAAAATTTATTCATGGTTGTTCAAATATTGCGCATATAGAAGATGTTGTAGTTGATGTAAATTATCGTTCACTTGGACTAGGTAAGAAAATTATTGATTTGTTAGTTTCTAGTGCTAAAAAAACAAATTGTTATAAAGTTATTTTAAACTGTTCTGAAAAAAATATTGGGTTCTATGAGAAATGTGGATTTACGCAAAGTAATGTTCAAATGTCTATATATTTATAAATCAGAGTTAGATGGTGTAGGACCAGTATTATAAAATGTACCAGTTGTTGAAATAGTTGTTGGATAGTTGGCTTCAATCTTTTGTTCAAAGTTATTTAATCTATATTTTGACATCATTTTTCGATCGTGTATTTTTAGCCCTTCATTAAATGACTTTTCCCACATATCAACTCCTTGATAAGGACGTTTTAATACAGCATTTTTAGAACCTGGCGTGGCTTCTTCCAAATCTCGACTTTCTTTATTTATTAATGGACTATACGTTAAACCTTGTTGCCCTATTTTACCAGTATCTTCATAACCTTTCACATTACTATCAGGTTGTCTAAAAAATGATTTTGAATTTGGCAAACAACCAGGACAATCAATATCTGATGTACATTGGTTTCTTGTCATAAGACATTGTGATTTTGGACCGCAAAAGTTTTTACAAGTAATTGGGTCATTAATTGATAAATTAACTGTATGACTATATTCTGGACCATTTATTTTGTTGTAATCGATAATCGCGTTTTTTGGAAATGGTATTATAGGCATATTTAATGTGTATTCGCTACTAATCTGAGTGTTATTATCAAATCCCTCTTTTAAAGATATATAACCACCTTTTAATAAATCTTGAAACCAAAAAATGAGTAAATAAAATAGACTTAAACTAACAAAAATATATAATAATGTATATTTATAATTTAATCCCATACAATAGAATAAGATTAAAATATTTTATTGGATTATTAGTTTATTGAATATTTTGTTAGTTTATAAATAATATATAGTTTAACACAATGAATATTATATATTTTCATAATATATAATATACTAATTATGTCAACAGATACAAATACAAATTCTATTGATGAAAAAAAAGAAGAAACTAACAACAATACTACAAATACAAATGCGAATAAAACAAATATAAAAAGTTTTTTAACCAACTATGTAAGCAGTATTATAATAACTATTGGATTAGGTATATTTGTAATTGGTTCAATTGGATTATATACAACCAAAGTTGCTCAGGCAAATATTTTACCTGATAACCCATTATTAGCACCTTATACAGATATAGGACGCAATGTTGGTTCTTTGCCAATCGACATTAATATTATTAATGATATATCTTGGAGTGGTAAATTAAACAAAACTATATCCCAAAAAGCCATATTTGAATCAAAAGAATATTTAGATACATTTAAAAGTTCATTATTATGTTCATTATATAAATCATCTGATCCAAATAGTGGATTTTTTGCTAATTTTGCATTATTTTTATCCAAAGTTGTTACGAGTATGTATACAAAGAATTTTGCGTTTATAAATACATTTTTTTTGTATTTAAGTTACTTGCCTGAATCCCTAATTATGATATTATATGGAAGTCTTGGACTCATCTTTTGGTTTTTATTATATGGATTAAATTTTGTTTTAAGCGTATTTTATCATATTACAAGTATTCCACAGCTTTTTAAAAGCCCTATTGATGAAGATAATATAAACAATACTAGTTGGCAAGCAGATTCAGATGTTTCTTTTTCTATAACCAAGTTTTTATTCTTTTGGTTTTTATGGTTGCCATTAGGATTTATTAGTTTGTTTATTACACCTATTTATACTACATTTAGTACGATAGTTGCACCACTATATGCAAAATATAAAGTAATGGGTAATGAAACTAACAAAAGTATGTCTGTTCTTGATTTTATCGTAAACACACTTTTTTATAAAAAATCATTGTTTTTCATATTAGCTACTGTTAGTTTGGCATCAAACGCAAAAACATATTTGGGTCCCATGGCTTTAGTAGGTGTTATAGTTGCTACAATAATTGGCTATTTTATTGGTTTATATAGTACTCCTAATTATGAGCAAGACATTACCAATTATTATTCTGTTAATTTAGCAAATCAAGAAGTGAAAAAAGCAAAAGCGAGTGTAAGTAGAGAAAAAGTAAAAATATGCCATAAAGTAAAAGAGATACAAATGACAAATACAAATACTTTTGAAGAAGGTGGACCATTAGAACAAGAAGACGCATTAAATATTCGAGGAGGTGGAAAAAGGCAAGCAACAATAAATAAAAATAAAAAATATAATATTAAATTTGTTTAAAAACTTAAAAAGAATTTATTTATAATATACATGTCTCAACAACCAATTATTTCGAAAAAGAAGCAACCATTTATTAGTGTGTGCACTCCGACCTTTAATAGAAGACCATTTATTCCCTATTTAATTAAATGCTTTGAACAACAAACATATCCTAAAGAAAAAATGGAATGGATTATTATTGATGATGGTTCTGACTCGATTGAAGATTTAGTTAAACATATTCCTCAAGTAAAGTATTTTAGAGAAACAAAAAAAATGAATCTAGGAAAAAAACGTAATTTCATGCATTCAAAATGTTCAGGAGAGATTATTATTTATATGGACGATGATGATTATTATCCTCCTGAAAGAGTATCTCACGCGGTAGAAAGTCTTGTTAAGCATCCAGAATATTTAATTGCTGGTTCAAGTGAGATGCATATTTATTTTGATAGTTTAAAAAAGGTATATCAATTTGGCCCCTATTCTGCGAATCATTCGACTGCAGCCACATTTGCATTCCGTAAAAAACTTCTTAAAAAAACTAAATATGATGAAGGCAGTTTTATTGCTGAAGAAAAGCAATTTTTAAAAAACTATACGATTCCATTATTTCAATTAGACGCACAAAAGGTAATTTTAGTTTGTTCGCATAAACATAATTCTGTAAATAAGGAAGAACTTTTACAAAATAAAGAAATGTCAGTTATTACTGATTCAAAATATGTTCCAGAGGATTTTATTAAAGATCCTGAATTATTGGAATTTTATACAAGTGGAGTAAACAAGGAATTAGAAAATTATAATATTGGTAAACCTGAAGAAAAACCTGGTCTTTTAAAAAAAATTAAGGAAAATAAAGAAAATAGAAATAAATATATTGAAAATGCTCAAAAAGAAAATGAGTTGGATTATTTAAAAATGTTTATTGAAAATAATTTACAGCAAAATGGTAAAAAGTAATGTTGATAAATTTTATATATTATATTCAATAATATATAAAAAATAAAATATATACCTATCTATTCATCGTTTGATTCTTCAATTGGAATGTCCTCTGTTGCTGGCGCATCTTCTTTAATATACTTATCAATATATCTGTAAATACGATTAATATCTAATTTTGTAATTTCACAATTTTCAAATAATTGCAATAACTCTTGCTCAGAATATTTATCTCGGATATATAAAAAGAAAACTAACAAATCTTTTTTATCCATTCCTAATTCCTGGCATAAATTTTGAATAAATACAGAATTATTAAATTCAGTTGAGTACTTAGTCAATACTTTTGTAAAACGAATTTCAGATGGGTTAAATATAGACTTATCAGGAAATGTATCGTGCAATATTTTATTATTGTAAAATGTTTTTATTAAAGAACTCATTTCATTAAATTGCCAAATTTGTTTTTGAAATGTAATCCTATCAATATAATCTGAAACACACATATTATTAAGAATTTTTGAATAAAAGGGTATTGTTGTTTGTTTATTGTATTTTCCAATAACATCAATAATATTTTCATGCCATAATAGTCCAACAATAGTTCTATCAGTTTCATTCATTACATTCAAATGACTTTCAAGTGGATAATAATTATTAATAATTTTTTTAGTAATATGTTTTGTATCATCATTAAATGATTTCATTATAAAAATATTTTTAATTAAATTATTGTTTAAAGCGGTTTCTTTACTCTTATATAATTTTTCTAATGTTACTATCTTTCTTAAATCTCCTTGAATATAATGTATTGTATTATTAATTAAATTTTCATCTAAATTTGGCATAAGTATATGAAGCAAATTTGATATTTGTGGTCTAGTAGGCGTTTTTAGTTCAATTACGTGCGATACTTTAATTAAGTCTTGGATTTTTTTGTCAATATGATAATTTCCTATACATATAATGGGAACCATAGTTTGTTCTTCCAGTTTTTGCTTCTTTGTTTTTTTAGGTCGAATAATCTTAATAAGTGATGTAATACCACCTTTATCACCACTATTCATTCCATCAATTTCATCCATAATAACAGCGACTTTTCTTTTTGATTTTTGAAACATACTCATAACATTTCTATCGGACATATTATTTTTCGTGATTGTTTCAATAATTGTTTTAGTTCTAATATCTCCTGAATCGTATTTGATTATATCATAATTCAGTCCTTTTAATATATTTGTTACAAATGTAGTTTTTCCTGTTCCAGGTTCACCATAAACATAAATACTTTTTTTAATAGTTAGGTCGTGTTTATTTAATTCAAAGTGAGATAAAATATCTTTTATTTTAGTCTCTTCTAAGTCTCTATTTAGAATTGTATTCATATTTATGTTTTCCATCTTATATATCTTATTGTTTTCTTTTTATGTTGATTTTTAACTAATCCCAATTCTTTAATTAAATGATTTAATAATTTAACACATTTTTTCGAATCGTTATCAATGCTGTAATGAAGTAAAAAATATAAATAATTCATATAAATGCAATCTTTATGATAGTAATTACGCATAGACAACCAGTGATAACTAAACTCATAAAATAATTTATTCACAACATAGTCATTATCTTGTCGTATCATAGAACGTATATAAAGTTCAGAACGTGGCTTAATTGTGTCACTAAATAAGTAATGATATCTATTATAATAGTCTTTGTTTACAAAAACAAATGATACATATGGTATATATTCTTTAATTAATTCGACTAATTCTTCTGGAAGAGTATTTATATATCGTAATATAGACTTTTCATTAACATTTAATTTGTTAGTTAATTGTTTTATTTTACTGTAATTATCTAAGTTTTTTTGATATTGATTTTGATTTATGTTTGTATTCATACTAACAATATATAATAAATTATTTTTATATATTGATACATATATTATTTAAGTGTAATAAAGTTATAATAAGTATAAATTATTCATTTGTCGCATCTTGATTACAAGGGTTTGAAACACCTGATGTTATTCCATCCCAAGTTACTCCGCATGCTTTTGCCCATTTATATTTAGCACATTCGCCATTTGATGAATTAAATGGATTCATATTAAAATTCATTGTGTTTGGTTTTCCTTTGCTTGGTACATTACAAGTTCCTAAACGTTTAGAATTAAGACACGCCTGTCCATTTCCGGATAAGTCTAACCAATAATCAGGACAATCTCCAACAATAGGGGGCCAAGATACAGAACTACTTGATTTTGTCAAAGAAACACCAATCCAAACTAACAAAAGAATTAAAATAATTAAGGCTATTGCTGCTATCGTTTTTTGAAAATTCATCTCTTTATATTAAATACATATATTTTTTATAAAAAATATTTACATTTTGTAATTTGTCAATTTGACACTATTTATTTCAAATTTTATAAAAATATAATAAATATAATTATTATATACTTATTATATAATGAATTACAATAAAAGTTCAAATGGAAGAATTGATTTAATAAATAAAACGCAACCACCCGATATTACTAATTTGTTTTCTTTGTATGATAAAATACCAGCAAATCAATGTACGACATTTAGAGACGCTACAATTGGTCAATGGAATGAAACCGAATTATCTAAAGCCTATTTTTCACAAAATAATATACAATTGCTTCAAAATGGTATACGTGCAGGCGTTTATTATAAATCGAATGGACAATATACAATTGGACAACAAGATTGTGAAGCGCTAAAAATTATTATGAGAAGTACATTTTTATCTTACGCGGTAAATTTACCTGAAAATATTTCAGGACAAATACAAGAACTAAATAAAAAAGTAATTGATTATTGTATTGAACACGTATTTTCAGAAGCCCAAGGTTATATGAAATATATACAAGATGTGAGTACTTTACCTGTTCCCATTGCTACACCAGTTATGACGAATCAACGAGATAAAAATACATACAAAATGCCTACATGGTTCTAGATTTAAGTAAATTCTTATATAAAAAATTACTTAAATGGTTAATATAATAAAATCATTATTTATTTCTTTTTCTTTTCAATAGGAACAAAATCAAATACTTCATCCTCAATAAACTCGACATCAATATTTGTAATATTACTGCTTAGATTTATTTTTGGATTTATATTTGTTTTGTTAGTTACCTTTTTTGTTGCTCCACTTTGTTTAACAACTATTTTATTGGATTTATTTACATTTTTACTCTTACCCTTACTATTACTATTTGTTTCACCCAATAAAGCATCTTTTCTAACATCACAAAATGTATCATATTCCTTTTCTAATAATTCCAATTCATATAACCACATTTGTTGAATTGTAGTTTCTTTAATTCTTTCAAGTTCTTCTTTTTTGTCTTCATATTCCTTAAGCAATTTTTGAACTTTTTCATTTGATACACTATACATAGGCATCTTTAATAAATAGCTATATTCATATTCATCAGATTCTAATGTGTCATAATCTTTATTTGATAACATCGCAATAATTTCAGATTCAGTCTTTTTTCTTAAATCAATTGTCCCTTCTAAGACTTCACTAATATATTTTGCCTTATTTGATAATACAAGTAATTCTTTTTCTAAACTAGAAATCATATGTTCCTTACGAATATCATAATAATCTAAACGAATGTCATAGTAGTCATCAATAATATCTTCAACTGATTCATACTTTTGCAACTTGTCATTATAATCAAATAAATTCATATTGGTAGTCGAACTCGTATTTGTTAACTTCAATAACTTTTCCAATCCATTACATCCATTATCCCCCTGTTGTGTCTCTAACTCAGCAAGTTTACCTTTTGAAAACTGAATGTCAAAATCCACAGATGTATCAGTAAAATTTTCACTAATTTGTTTAATAACAGGAACTATTTTTTTTCCATCTTTGTCTTTATCATTTTCTAATTCAGATAATAATTCTTTAAAATCTTCTGTCCAATATCCCACAGGCAATTCAGTTACTTTAATTTTGTCTTCTCCAATAACTTCATATTTCCCCTTGAACATATACTTTTTTTCACCTATCTTTTCAATTGTTCCATTAAATCCTTCATAATATGGAACAAATTCGATAGTATCAGTTACTTGTAATAATTTGTTTTTAATATAAGCAATAATATCTTTTGGATTATAACACATAATTTCTGTACTAAAACCAGTACCAATTCCCTTAGTTCCATTAACTAACACCATAGGAATAATAGGAACATAAAACTGCGGTTCAACTGGTGTTCCATCGTCGCTTAAATAGTTAAGAATATGATCATCTTTTTCAGGAAATATACATCTTGTAATTTTTTCTAATCGTGTAAAGATATATCTTGGAGACGACGCATCAGAACCACCTTTAATTCTTGAACCAAACTGACCAGCTGGAAAGAGTAAATTAATGTTATTTGAACCTACAAAATTCTGAGCCATTCCAACGATCGCTTTATTTAAACTTTCTTCACCATGATGATAGCAAGAGTGTTCAGACACATATCCGCTAAATTGCGCTACCTTAAATTCAGAAGTGAGGCGTTTCTTGAATGCACAATACAAAATTTTACGTAATGAGATTTTAAGTCCATCCATAATATTAGGAATACTTCTGTCGCAATCATATTTTGAAAAGTGAATCAGTTCCTTATTAATAAACTCTTCATATGGAATCATAGTTTTACCTGTATCTGCAAAACTATTACGATTATACACATTTTCTAACCAATGTTTTCTATCATCTGCTCTCTTTTTATTGAAAACCATATCAATTGTATCATCACTTACCTTACCTGTATGTTCAAATCCAACAAACTTTTTTTCTTGAAAATACTCAATGAATTCAGTTTTTGTTGATGTACCTAACCCCTTATAATACTTAATATTCCATCCTTTAATATCGTTTGTTTCTTTCCAGTGTTCATATTCTCCATCATTATAGAATTTTAATTCTTGATTACCTTTTTTAGCTTTAAGAATAGGTGTATTCATAAAGCCAATAAATCCTGGAATATGCGTCAACGTTGACCATTCATTCTGAAATAAATTAATACATAATCCTTTAATATGACTACCATCTAAATCTTGATCTGTCATAAATACAACCTTGCTATAACGTAGATTTTTATGAACATCTTCAATCGATTGATATTCTTTTCCTGATTCTAGTCCAAGAATTTTTTTAATTTCAGCAATCTCTTTATTTTCTGATACTTTCTTTACATTTTCGCCTCTTACATTCATAACCTTGCCTTTTAATGGATATACCCCAATAGTGTCTCTGTCTTTTTGTGATAACCCGGAAATAACTCCTGTTTTGGCTGAGTCTCCCTCGCAAAAGATAAGAGTACATAATTTTGATTTTTCAGTTCCAGCAAAATTCGCATCTGTTAATTTAGGAATGCCCTTTACAGATTTTGATTTAGTTCCATCAGTCTTTTTGGCTGCTTTATTTTCTTTTACTTCAGTGATTTGAAGTGCCGCGTCCATTACACCCATTTTAGCGATTTTCTCAATGAATTTATCACTTACATCACATTTTGAACCAAATTTACTCATAGGTGTATTCATAAAATCTTTTGTTTGACTATCAAACGCAGGATTTTCAATATCACAACGCAAGAATAAGATTAGCTGTTCCTTAATCGAATTTGGGTTTACCTTTACCTTTTTCTTGCTTTCAATATAATCAGAAAGTTTTCGGGTAATTTGATTCAAAATATACTCAACGTGTTTTCCACCCTTAGATGTATAAATACCATTTACAAAAGATACTTGAATAAATTCATTTGTAGGAGTTAAAGCAACTGAATATTCCCAGCGTTCGTTTGCTTCTTCATATACTCTCGGTGATTCGGTTTTGTCACCAATATACAAATCAATATATTGCTGAAAGTTTTTAGTATGAATTACTTGTGAGTTATATTTAACCTTAATGCTTTTGTCCGTTACCGCAGAAATATCATATACTCTCTTTTTAAGCAATGCGATAATATCGGGAGTTAATCCATCAATTCCAAGACGCTTATAATCTGGCTTAAATACTACTTTTGTATATGGTTTTGCTTTACTTGCTTTAGTAATTTTTGGTTCGCAAATAGTATCCAAGTTGTCTTTGAATTCTTGATAATATTTTAATCCGCGAATGTGATCGATTGTTTCAACGGAACCAAATGTTGACCAAATAAGCACAAGTTTAAAACCAAACCCATTTTTACCACCGACAATCTTTTTTTCTTCTTTATTATAATTTGTAGATGTTCTTAGATGCCCAAAGATTAATTCTGGAACCCAAGTCTTATATTCAGGATGTTGAACCACATCAATTCCATTTCCATCATTAATCATTACAATCGTTCCATCATCTTGAATCGATATATCAATATATGTAACTGGAATTGAATTTTCAACATTTTGACTAACCTTGGTCTGCATTCGAATAACGTGATCTCTACAATTTACAATCCCTTCATCAAATAGTTTGAATAGACCAGGAATATAGTTAATATGTTTCTCAATAATTTTAGTACTCGTATCGTTCATAATCCATAAATCTGTATCAACATTCTCAACTGAACCAATATAGGTATCAGGGTTATCGAGAATATGTTGCTTATCAGTTTTTTGTTGAACGTCAAAATATAATTCTTCAGCATTGCTCATTGTTACGTTAATATATTATGTCGAGTTCTATTTATGTTTTTATTTTCAATTTTATTTTATAAAGTTTATTTATAATATAACATAAACTAACAAAATATGCATCCAACCTATAAATTTAAATCAACATCAAGTCATAATTTAAGACAGATTATGTATAAGCAATATTTAAGAGAATATTACCAAAAAGCAGTTAATTTAAGTAAATATGGGGAATATATTACACCGATTGAAGGAGAAAACGATTATTTTTGCCAATGCATACAACAACGTGCAAATTCAATCAAACAAGGTTATAATGACCCTTCACAGACTAATAACCAACGAGCTTCTCAAATACTTACAGGAACTTTAGGCGGAAAAACAACTTTTGGCAATTTAAATCGACCTGTTACAGTTAATTATATGGGTGGCTGGGAAGGTCAACCAGGAGGTATGCCGAAGGTTCCAAGAAACGTCTTTTAACATTTGTTAGTTTATAGTGCGTTTTATAAATTATTATTTAGAGATAATTATTTTTTCTTTGTTTATTTTATAAATGGCTGGTAAAAAAATGGTTAATATCGGTACTCGTGCCGAAGTTATGCACGGCACTGCTAAAAAAACATCAGGTGGTTTAAAAAAGGAAGACTTAATGTATAACAAGGCTGGACGTATTGTTTCCAAGGATAAGCATTTTACTGCTAAAAAGGAAATGAGACTTTTAAAGCACGGATATGGCACAAAGAAGGGTATGTTTGGTTTTGTTAAGGTTGCAAGTAAAAAGGCTTCTAGATCTAAGGGAAAGTCTAGAAAGATGAGAGGTGGCAATGGTATGGGATTATTATCCCCTGCTGGTGTGAATGATTCTATGATGATTAAGGATGTTGTTCCTCAACCATTTGGTCCTCTCCAACGTGCTTTAGTTGGTGGCAGACGCAAAAGTAGAAGAATGAGAGGTGGATTACCCTATGGAAACTCTATGGCTCCTGCCGGCGCTATGGCGTCTGGAATTGATGGACAAGGCATTACTAACTATGGTTCTATGGGTTCTGATTCTGTTCAAATCGCTGCGGGTATGGCTGGTGGTAGAAGACATAGAAGAGGAATGAGAGGTGGTACCAATGATAGACGCTTTATGATGGGTGCTCCTGCTATTCCCTCTAATCCTACTTTGGCAGCGTTAAATGCTTAGATTACATTATATTAATTATTGAATAATAATTTATTTATTCAATAATAACTTATTTATTTAGAGCAAGATGTAGTTTAAATGGTCACGAGAAAAATCATACAGATAAAATACTTTTTACATATTATAAAATATCAAACTATTATATATAATGAAAATTTCCAATTATAAAATACAAACTGGCGGTTTAGAACCATTACTTAAGGTTCCTAATTTTAAATATACATTTAATTTAACGAGAAAATTATTTATTGGATATGTTTATCCATATGCTGATTATTTTATTAATTCTATAACTAATATTCCATTCGAACAATATTCATATACAGGAAATACTGAATATATTAATTATGAGGATGATGTACAAACTATACAACCGTGTAATAGCACTAATTCTCCTGTCTATATTTTAACTGGTGGTTCTGTTTATGAAGTATTAAATAAAAAATTTAACAATATTGATTTATATGATTATTGTGATGCAACTGGGGATATTGATGTTTCTTTATATCCACCTAAATTAACTACTGATTTAGATGCTGGTGTTAAATTTTTAAGTGTAGATGGAAAAATTACATCATTTTATAGTAATTTTACAACATGGGTATTTCAAAATATGGTCAAAAATATTAAATCTATACAAACTTTATTTATTAATGAACAAGGTTTTGTAAATTTTGATATAGAAGATTATCAAGATATACCAAGTAAATATAAACATTCTGATTTTGGATATAATATTGAAAGACTTGGTAAATTTTATGTTGTAGCCTTTTTGAATGATGATAAAACTATGTTTAAAATACAAGTTGTTTGTAAAATTCAGGATTCTAATATATCTTCGATTGACCATGTTATTGAAATTATTATTCCACTTCCAGAAGATGATCCAGAGTTTTGTCCATCAGATGAATCATATAAACCACCTAGTTTTAATACTATAGAAATTAACCAACAAAAATTTAATGTTCAAATGTTTGGTGGATTAATACGAGATAACATTAGCGCATACACAGAGAGAAAAAATATTTATGGAAAACCGAATCAAAATGAATTTATACATAAATCGATTAATCATATTGCGCGTCTTTTTTATTTATATGAATTGATTTATAGAAATCATGATGTATATGATTTTAAACAAAATACGTTTAATAATTTATTATTTTTATATGGTATGCAAAAAAAGAAAATAAATGAACTTAAATTTTTATATTATTATAAAATAGTTGATAATAAGTTTAATACTATTAAAGTTGATACAAGATTTTTTTTAAATTCATATTTAAATTTAATTATTCTTGATAATTATACATATAATAATTTTAAAAACCAAAATCCAGATTATTTTGTTGATGATAATAATATAACAAATATCCAAAAAAATCATAATAGATTTATTATTGAACTATTTAATGATGATTTGTTTGAACCATCTGGTCTATTAACATTCAGTGAAACAACTGGTGGAAAAAGAAGACGAAATACACGCAAATCAAGAAAAATATATAGAAAAAAATCTCGTAAAATTAGAAAAAAGATATAATAATTAAATATACATTATTTGAAATTATTATTTATAATTTATTATTACTAGTAAACCAATCGCAACTAACAAACATACCATATAAAATATATTCGGACAAGTATTTGTGAATAAAAGCATCAAAATAGTTTTTATTAATAATATAATATTGTTTACAATCGATAGTTGATTTTGCTTTAAAATATGCTTTATATGAATTATACAAATCTCCAAATGAAATAATTGGTTCTTTATCATCGGTACCTAACTTATAATCATTTAAAAAGTCTTTAATATCTTGCTGTTTATTCCACAAATAACAATGAATTCCAATAATGTTTTTACTATCAATTATTTTAATAGAATTTTCTGTGTCACAAAAATAGTGTTTAATAATATTGATTAACTCTTTTTCGCTAATACTAACATTTTTATTTACACTTTTATATAATAAAATTAATTCATCTACATCATATTGATCCAAAATTGTTTCATGATCTTGATTTTGAATGTATATATATTTTTCCCAAAATTTTAAAAAATTACTTATGGATGGCAAATATTTACTTGTTATACCATAAAATATTGTATTTATATTTATATTTATATTTGTATTTGTATTATTTATTTCTTGATTATTATTATTTATTGTACTATATTTTTTAACTAACAACTCTTTTAGTTTATCAGAATAAATAACATTTGGTAGGCCATTTGCATTTAAAAAATGAAACCATAAATAATGCAAATTTTTCCAAGTAATAGTTGCTTCGTTGTTGTTAGTTTGTATAATATATTCACTTGTAAATTGAGTTAAAATATATTCTTCTGATGAATTATGTTTAAAATACATGATTTTTGATTGAATTGTTTTATCATCACATATATTTGAAATATAATTGTCGCTATTTTCATATTTATCAGAATAATAACACGCAACACATATAATATCAATTCCATAATTACTAATAATATCAGTTATAATATCATTCACGACAAAGTTGGAACTAGGTTTAATAAGTCTATAATCTACTAATTTGTGATTTTCGTGATATTTAGTTATAAAATTATTGATTACTTTTATTCCAGAGGTAATATGGCAAATCTCATCTATTAATGTAACCATTTTTTTTAAATGTTGATTAATAAAATATTTGTTTTCCAAACACTTTTTAAGAATACAATCACCTATTAATGTAAGAAAATACTTAGTATGTATTTTGCTTTCAAAAACTGATGAAAAAATATTTATTACATTTTGAATTGTATATGATTCAGGAGTTGATTTCAAAAGGCAACTTTCTTTTATTTGCTTGATAATCATTTGCTTTGTTTTATGTTTCCATTGAGATAGCTTGGGTTGATTTGTTAATGCGGTTAATAATGTATGTTGTATTTCATCTTCACTAATAATACGATAATGTTTAGTATCATATTCGTAAAAGAATAAACTATATGGCATATGATAGTATTGATGTTTGTTTAAAAATACTTTACAAAAATTTTCTTGTTCAGACGTAAGTTCATTATATTTTATAATGCGATCATCATTTTTTTTATTTTCAGTCTCCACAACATTTTCCAAGTTAGTGATATGTGATTTTATTCGCGATAATATATATTCATTGTTAGTATATTTGGTATATACTTGTTCCAAAATATTTGTAAGATTATTTAACTCGTCAGACATTATACTTGTATTTTCGTTTGTCTTTAAATACTTTTAAATATATATTTAATTTATGGATACAAAAAAGATGAATAAAAGGTATATACCAAAATCATTATCTAAAAAAGATAAGAAAAAACAGCTGTCTATGTTACAAAGGTCAAGAAAATTATATAAAAAAGGATTATTTTATACAAGAAAACCTGTAAAATCATTTACATCAAAGCCTTCCAAGTTTGTTAGTAAAGCTTTGAAAAAATATAATGTAGAAAAAATTGGAGCAACTAAAGAATTAGCAAAAAGTTCTGGATGTTCTATTCCAACTTTAGAGAAAATAATTAATAAAGGTCAAGGCGCTTATTATTCATCTGGTTCAAGACCAAATCAAACCTCTCAATCCTGGGGGATTGCTCGTTTGGCAAGTGCACTAACAAATGGAAAGGCTGGTGCGGTCGATTATGATATTTTAATAAATGGTTGTAAAAAGGGTTCAAAAGGATATTTATCCGCAAAAAAATCGAGAAAAATATTTGGCAAAGGACATAGAAAAGTTCCTAAGATAAATATATAATATTTAAAAATAATTATTTAAAGAATTGCGTTTACATTTAGTATAGTATGTCACAATTCATGAATAAAACAATGTCCACGGAAGGCAATGTTTTAACTATTAAAACAGTTCAAATCGCTCCATTTAGAACATTAATGACAGCATTAAAAGATATTTTATTAGAAACAAACATGTATTTTCAGCCAGATGGCATTCGTATTATTAATATGGACAAATCGCAAACTATCATGGTTCATTTATATTTAGAATCAAAAAACTTTGAATTTTATGAATGCAAAAAAGAAAAGATTATTATTGGTGTAAATATGTTTCATTTATTTAAGCTCATTAATACTATCGATAATGATGACACTCTAACGATTTATATTCAAAACAAGGATTATTCTGATGGAATTGTATCACATTTATCATTAAAATTTGAGAATGGTGATATTAAGCAATGTAAGACACAAAGTTTAAAGTTAATTGAGCCAGATCAAGATGAGTCAGTTGTTCCTGACGTGAAATTTTCATCAATTATTAATTTACCATCATCCGACTTTCAAAAGATTATTCGGGATTTTTCTGCTGTATCTGACAAGATTGAAATTAAGTCAGTTGGGAATGAATTGATTTTTAAGTGTAAGGGACATTTTGCAAACGTTGAAATTCGACGTGAAGAATCAGATGGTTCAATGGAATTTGTTTGTAAGCAAGATTCGTCGAAGATTATTCAAGGAGAATTTTCATTAAAAAATTTGGGTTATTTTATTAAATGCACTAATTTGTGCTCACAAATTGAGATGTATTTGGAAAATGATTTGCCATTAGTAGTTAAGTATGATGTAGCATCATTAGGGTCAATTCGATTATGCGCCGTTCCAACACAAAATTAAATTTTGAAATGAATTATTATATTTATATATTTATGATTATTATTATATATTTTATTCGATTATAATATATAATGTCGAGTTATTTAGGTTCGAAAAAATGTTGTAATGGAAATTATTATGAAAAAGTTGTTGGTCCACAAGGGTATCAAGGCGAACAAGGTCCGATCGGCTCTTTTGGCAATCAAGGATTTCAAGGCTTTCAAGGAAATCAGGGAGCAACAGGAATTGGTTGTAGAGGACCACAAGGATTTCAAGGAAATCAAGGTGTTACTGGGATGCAAGGATTTCAAGGCGATAAAACATTTATTATTGATCATCCAACAGAAGTAAATAAATATTTAGTACATGCTTGTTTAGAAGGACCTGAAAATGGAGTCTATTATAGAGGCAAAGGAAAAATAGAAAATGATATATGGACTACTGTTCAATTACCTAATTATGTTACAAAACTAGCTACTAATTTTACAATTCATTTGTCTAAAAAGTATAATTGTGATACTAACAGTAATTTAACTTTTACCGATATCGATGAAAATAGCGAATTTATTGTTTATGGAAATAATTGCGAATTTCATTGGATTGTATATGGTGAACGTAAACCTTTAGTAGTAGAACCAAACAAAGATGATATTGTTATACACGGAAACGGGCCTTATACTTGGCACACAGCAAAATAAGACAATAGTTTATTTTACTTTTTCTATTATATTTACTTTTCTAATAGTATATATAATGGCATTTACTCGATTTCACGATGACCCTTGTAGAATAATGAAACAATTACAACAACAAACAGATCAAGGACGATGGATATTGGATGTCCCTGGAAATGGAACAAAACCTTGTTTTATGTTAGATCCACATATTATTCCTCAAAAATGGGGAGGCAATTTATGGACACATTCGACTGATATTCAAAGTTCTCTTTTAGGCATTGATAAGTTGGTAAACAGAGATTGTTTAGATCAAAGTAAATATAAAACACAATCAGTTTATTCTTCACCAATTGACTATCCAGTTTGCGATACGTTTTTAACAACTGAACAAACTAGAGCAACTTTACCAGCATGGACATTTAGAGATTTACCTCAAAATCACGCATATATACTACCAAATAATCCACAGGCAAATACTGAAATGCCTTTTAGAAACTATTCTAGCACAAGAATTTTAGAAAAAGATAATTTTATTAGAGAATTTGATTGTATGCCTAAAAATGACCAAACCTATACTTTACCTAGTCAAAATTATAACCAAACTAACAAAAGTGCTAGACAAGTAGTTAAAAATACTAATTCATATAAACAAATTTAGAATATTATCCAAAAGTGAATTAATTAATTTAAATTATATTAAATTATATTTATACTTTTTTAAAAGTATATGTATATATATAATAATGGAAATAGCAATACCTTTATTAACATTAGGAGGGTTATATGTTATATCAAATCAAAATAATGCCAATACAAAAAATACAAATAACAATAATACGAATACAAATAATAATACAAAAGAAAAATTTACAAATATGGGCATTCGAAGTAACTTACAAGGAGCCAACTTGGAATCCAGATTTAATAACTATTTACCAAATACTAATGTACCGCCTCAAAATTATCCTATCACAAATAATAATGAACTTGTACATAACTCACAAGAATATCCTAATCCCAACTCAGCAACAGATAAGTATTTAAATCAGGGAGTATATCAAGAAAAACAACGTGCTGGCGATCCTGTTAGTAACAATATGCAACAAGTTTATTCCTTATCAGGAAATTATATGAATACAGCAGAGTTTACGCATAATAATATGGTTCCTTTTACTGGGCCAAAAGCAAGAGGTCAAATATATAACAATAACAATTCTGAAACCATTTTAGACAATTATGTAGGCAATGGTTCTCAAATAGTCAAAAAGATTGAACAAGCACCTCTTTTTAAACCTCAAGATAATGTACAATGGACATATGGTACGCCAAACATGAGTGAATTTTATCAATCACGAGTTAATCCCGCAACTAAAAACAATATGGTTAAACCATTTGAGAGTATTCGTGTTGGTCCTGGCTTAGATGATGGTTACACAAATAGAGGTACAAATGGATTTAATTCTGGTATGGAAGCCCGCGACAAATGGTTGCCGAAAACAGTCGATGAGTTACGCGTTTCTACAAATCCAAAGGAGGAATTTTCTTTACTGGGTCATGAAGGATCGGCTCAATCGGTGATTAAAAATGTTGGCATTCAAGGTAAAGTCGAAAAATATAGACCAGACACATTTTTTGTTAATTCACAAGATAGATGGTTAACTACAACTGGTGCCGAAAAAGCGACACGTATGGTTTCACAAGAAGTATTTCGGCCTTCAAATAGAAATGAAACAACTACCTATCAACAAGGAACTCCTAATGCTGTTTTAAAAACTGCTAGTTATGTCCCAAAGACATATGAAGAAACAAAACGAATTCAGTTAGAAGGATATGATGTAGGTCACTCAGTTGCCACTGGAACAGCACCATTACATCACGATAAGGATAATAATCATAAAAGTCATACTAATTATGAAAATAGTAGAAGTATAAATAAACCCGCAGAAACATTTGGTTCTGGATTTTCGTCTGCAATTGGCGCAGTTATGGCTCCTATAATGGACATTTTGAAACCTGGAAGAAGAGAAGAATATACATGCAATATGCGTGTTTATGGAAATATTGCAGGCGAGGTTCCTTCTGCTTATGTATTAAATGAAGGGGATGTTCCAGGTACTACTATTAAGGAAACTACATTATACCAACCAAATGGATATATTAATAGTCAAAAGGATAATGCAGGATATATAGTTTCAAATGATAGACCTATTTCAAATCAACGTGATACAACAACGATTAATAGTTATTCTGCACCAGTCGGCACAAAACAAGGTGCTAAATTGTATGATAATGTATATAGACAAACTAACAATGAAAGTAAAGAGAAATTAGTTGTCGGAAGAACAAATCAAGGTAATGCCAAGATGTTTAATTCTCAGGTGAATATGTCAATGTCCAAATTAGATTCTGATAGAGAAAACAATCGTTTATGGGCGCCACAAGCTACTATGGCGGCGGGTCCATCTATGCAAACATATGGAAAGGCAAATATGCCTCAATATTACGATCAGTGTCAAGGTTGTGACAGAATATCGCCTGATTTGTTAACCGCATTTAAGGAAAATCCATATACACAAAGCTTATATAGTGTTGCATAAAACTATTACCCATATAAAATTGATTTAATAAATGATTATATTAAAATTATATAAAGAAATACGTATATATTTATATAATTCTAGAATTTAAAAATGGCAACTATTATCCCCAAAGTTTATCCCAAATGTATTCATTCTTTTAATAAATGGCTTAATTCCAATCCCGAATATATTAAAATATACAAACTTATTGGTTCACCTACTGCTTTTGATGTAACATTGCGCGATGGAATTCAGGGTCTTAGTAGTATGTCGTTTGATGAAAAGGTCAATATTTATAATCTAATATATAAAACACATCAACCAAAAAATATGGAAGTTGGTTCTATTGTATCGGATAGGGTACTGCCAATATTTAGCGATTCATTAAGTGTTTATGATTATGCAACTACTCTAAAAGGTACAATTATGCATAATAAAAAATACTCTACAAATAGATTAGTAACAACTGATAATTGGGTTTTAATTCCAAACGAAGATCAATTTAATAAAATACAAACGCATTTAGATATGCCAAATTTGTCTTTTATTACCTCTGTTTCAGAAAAATTCCAATTAAAAAACACAAAAATGACTATTGACCAAAGTATCCAAAATATTAGGAACATTATGACTAGACTTGATGATAGTATGAATGAATTCGAATCTATTCCAAAGACAAAAGTGTATGTTTCTTGTATTTCAAAATGTCCTGTTACAAAAGAAGAAATTGAGATTGACCAAATAATGGAAACTTTAGTTAAGGTAAATCAATTAAATCCTGATATAATTTGTTTGTCAGATACTTGTGGTACTCTTGAACTTGATGATTTTGATACAATTATGAGACGTTCAAGAAAATTAGGTATTCCATTATATAAATATGGACTACATTTACATGTCCCAAATGGACGTGAAGTTTTTGTAAAAAGTATAATGGTAGGCGCTTTATTATATGGTATTCGTCATTTTGATGTTTCCATGTTAGGTAGTGGTGGTTGTTCAGTAACCATGAATAAAAAAGATTTGGCACCAAACGTATCATATGAAATGTTTTATAGAGCCCTAGTTACTTATATTATGAATGTGGATAAATATCAAAGTACTACAATTAATGATTATATATTTGGCATCAACTTTCAAGGCGTTTAATAAAATAATTTAATTTAAAATATATTAGTTGTATTAAAATAAGTATTATAATAAATCTAATTATATAAGCATTTTTTTATAAATATTTATATATATTAAATGACATATATTCCATTTTGGTTTAATGACCCAACCATATTATTTAATAAAAACTATTTGTTACAATTTTGGCCATCTGATAATATGATATTTGAGCAAAAAATGAATGCTATAAGTCGATTAATTATTTTTTTAACAATTTTAGGACTATTTATAACGAGAAAAATATCTATTTTAGTTATTGGAATACTTACATTGGCTATTTTAGTAACAATGTATAAAATGAGAAAAAACTATGTTGTTAGTAATCTAGTTAAAAAGGAAGGGTTTAAAAATAATTTTAATATGAATGGAAATACCAATAATAAAAAAATAGATGCATCTACACTTTCAAATGTATTAAACAACAACTATGACCATATTGATAAGAAAAATCCATTTGGAAACGTTCTTTTAACCGATATTAATGATAAACCACATAAAAAATCCGCACCACCAGCCTTTAACCCTGATGTGTATGAAGACATTAATAAAGCAGTTAAGAAACAAACACAAATGCTTTATCCATCAATTAAAAATACAAATAAACAATTATATGGCGATTTATATGACAATTATCAAATGGATACACAAATGATGCAACGTTTTTATTCAACACCAAATACGAGAGTCGACAATGACCAAGGCGCTTTTGGAGAATGGCTATATGGTAATATGCCTAGTTCTAAAAGTTCCGAATCTGATGGAGCGTATCAAAGAGTTGCTGATGCTTATAGATATATTCTTATCTAGATAAGAATACTATCTTTGCATTGTTTCTATTTCAAATATAGGTACAACAAAAATGCTATCAATATCTGGTGGTATACTATTATTTTGTATTACATAATAAAATATCTTTTTTTCTTTTTGTAATTTGGAAAAAAAGTTAGATAGATAGTTAAACATCATTTCTGTTTCTGTTTTAGGACCAATAAACATATCATATTCTGAATATTGGGTGTTTAAAATGTATGTTACATCATCATATTTAGACGTTTCGGGTTGAAATGTTTGTTTTGTTCCTCCATATGACCAATTACACGGAATTTCATCGTGGTCCCAATCAGAATCAATATCGATAGTAAATGTTGTATCTATAATAGTATTCTTTTTGTATAACACATAAATACACGTACTTTTGTTAAAACACGAAAAATAATAATTAAATTTGTTAGTTATACTATTGAATAATAACTTATATAGTGATGAATGGGTTATAAATGCTTTATACATATTGTTTATATATAAAGTATATATTATGTTTAATTTTATATCATTTATAAATAATTTTTAAATTTAGAAAATAAAAAATATTATACTCTTATATATTATACAATGGCTTATGTATCTGATTTTGCATTTAACAATATGAGTAGAATTGGTAATGATAATTGTTGCATAGATCAAAATTCAATTCAAAACGTTTCTTCGTGCAACTATTTATTGCAAAATTATTTTGCAAATGATTGTAATATGAATAATGCTAAAAAATTAGCTGTTACTCAACCATGCATTAATTATAGTGGCGGATTTGGTTTAGGAGCAGGAGGATGCAATGTGGATGATAGTTCAAAGCTTTTGATTGGAACTGTCCAAACTCATCCTAGATGCCGTATTGATTTATTTCAACGTCCTTTCGCAACTGTTCCCTATTTAGGTCGTGGTTCAGTTGATCCTATTTTAGAAGCCCAAATTCAACAAGGTGAAACTATTACAAATAAACGTACTGTTACTCGTTTAACTGAAAAGAGTTATTTGAAATATCATACTACTCCACTTATTCCCGATGTTAAAAAGAATATCCAAAATCCAAATTTAATGATTGAGTCTGTTGCATCGGACGGTTGGATTCGAGGTGGTCTTCCATCAAGAGAACTAACAAGAGATAGAGATTATTACACGGCCCATACATCAGGACAAAGTATGCCTTAAAAATGAATTTGTTTAATATATTAGTAAAAATAAATATATTAAATTATAACTTAAAGACACCGCAAGAATATTTCTATGAATTTTTATGATATTAATTTTGAGGTAAAGTATCACTCTATACGTGATGAATTACTGGAAAAAATAGCCTCAAATAATACAAATGAATATGTTGAAGAAGATGTGTTTACAATTTGTACAAATCTGTATCAACATGAATTAACGCAAGTTTTTTATGCGTCGTCATTATTAGACAATAAAATAGATAAAGGTATACAATACGTCTATAATGAAATATTATCTAAATATGTCCCATTTACAGATGTTATTAATAATTCAAAATTGCATTTGTTTACTTGTGATGATAATAATGTATTAACTTCTGTGCAAAAAGAAAATTTAGAAAAGAATTCCTCCTATTTTTTACTTCTAATGCTATTTAGTGAAAATATGTTTTATTTAACACATCAATGTATATGTCAACTAACAAAATATGGTCGAATTGAACTAGCTTTGTTAGTTAATTTTGAAACAATGTTGAATGAAATGTTACTAAGTAAATTTTAGTTTATAAAGATGTAATATTTTTGTAATAATTAATTTATATATTTATTTATATAATGAATAATGTTAAGAAAATTCATGATAAAAATTTTAAAAATCGAATTATTTTATATTTTAATAAATTGAGATTTAAGTATCAACCTCCTGGAGTATTGCGTTCGTTTAATTATGAAAAAACAAATGATTACTATCTTTATTCAAGCGTAATAATACAAAAGAAAAAAACGTTAATGATACAACCAATAAAAAGAGTTGCTGATAATAATAGTTCTAATCCATTTACATTAAATAAATTTTCAATGATTTCAGTAAGAAAAAATAATAAAAATATGGATTCTACAATTAATCTTATTATACCATTTTTAAAAAACTTTTGTAAAATTGACATAAGCAAAATTGGATGTGTTTCATTATCATCAAACAATACATATGGGTTTGAAGGCATTGAAAATTATATTCCTTTACTAAAAAGTTGGGGAATTAATGAAAATAACATTTTAATAAGAAATGCAGATGAAGCTGTAAGAGAAGCATCGGGAGATGGCTATTGGAAAGATCCTGATCCAAATTTTTCTAATTATCAAGGCTGGACTATTTCTTTACATTATCAGCGTGAAAATAATGCAAATATTGAAAACTATACTGATTATAATAGTTGGATAGAAATAGGTGAATTAGCTGAAGAAGGAGGAGTAATGGGATATGAAAGAATAAAATATGCAATTCAAAATGAAAATACTAAACAAATTTTAAATAGTAATAAATATACTTTAAATAATAATATAAATCCTTTTAAAAAACAAAATTGGAAAATGGTTTGGCATTAAACTAAATTTATAAAATTTTATAGCATTTAGTAAAAATATAATTATAGTATTTATTATATAATATAATAGTTTGATTAGAAATTTATATATTATTTATATATTATAGATATTATATAAATGGCATCTACACGTAATAAAAATACACCTGGCAATTATTGTTTAGAACAAAGACAAAGTACTAGTCCTGAAAAATGGTGTTTATATAAAAATGGTGCAAATGGATATGCACATAATACAAAACTGGCAGGCAATGGTTTAATACAGGGGCCAATGCCTTGGGATACATTATCTCATAATCCGGCGGATATTGAATCTTTTTTATTTGGAATAAACTCAACGAATTTAGTTAATCCTGCTCCACCACTAACTCCACAATTAAAACATATTGAAAGTGCGAATGTATTTAAAAAACCAGATATATTTATGCCAATTCCATTTGTAATGTCAAAAGACCAACGTCCTTTTCCTTTACCTTAATTAAAGTGTATAATTTATAAAATAAATTTATTTTAATGGATAATAATTTAAAAATACTGTCTAAATATTTTTAAATTATATTAATTTAATATATGAGTCAATCGATACAAACTAACAAAATAATAGCAAATGAAGGTGATTTTAATAATGTAAATACTAATAATATTAACGGAATACCTGTTACCAATTTAAATAATTTATTAGGAGCTTTTAATAATTGTTTTAATCAATGTAATTCTTGTTCATGTTCTGAATATACATCATATGATGGTTGTTGCCAAGGAGATTGTTGCTATCAAGGAGATCCTTGTGATTTATTTCGTGGACCTCAAGGGTTTCAAGGTATAGGAGCTACTGGTCCTCAAGGATTTCAAGGTGTGACTGGAACACAGGGTTTTCAAGGTGTAACTGGATTAGGATTTCAAGGAAATCAAGGATTCCAAGGTGCAACTGGAACACAGGGGTTTCAAGGTGTAACTGGATTAGGATTTCAAGGAAATCAAGGATTCCAAGGTGTGACTGGAACACAGGGTTTTCAAGGTGGAACTGGATTAGGATTTCAAGGAAATCAAGGATTCCAAGGTGTGACTGGAACACAGGGTTTTCAAGGTGTAACTGGATTAGGATTTCAAGGAAATCAAGGATTCCAAGGTGCAACTGGAACACAGGG
>Ga0233451_10000088_pt1 | contig 89513 bp, 94 predicted proteins | sample 011ome_29_FD_183052 | JGI IMG/M metagenome (GOLD analysis project Ga0233451, IMG submission 183052) | Coastal salt marsh microbial communities from the Groves Creek Marsh, Skidaway Island, Georgia - 011504CT (spades assembly) | ecosystem: Environmental > Aquatic > Marine > Intertidal zone >... | reverse complement strand
CACCTATGGCGTGATGAACCTGACCCATCTTGCCGGCCATGATCAAGTCCGCGAATTGGAACCGGGCAAGACGTACCAAGTGGACGTAGCATTGGATCACATCGCCTATCGCCTGCCCCAAGGGGACGGGCTGCGCGTATCGGTATCAACATCCTATTGGCCCCTGTTGTGGCCCATGCCACATGCTGCCACATTGACCGTGACCCAAGGCACCCTGAATCTGCCAATTTCGCAACACGGCGAAAACGCAGAGCGCGTATTTCCCGATCCCGATGCAACGCCCGCGTGGCAAACCCAAACCCTGCGGCCTGCCAACAATGAACGCCGCCGCGAAACGGATCTGAAAACAGGGATTACACGACTGGAAATTATCGATGATTTTGGCTGCGTCCTAGATGCCGATCATGGTTTGATTATCGAAGGGGTTGCACGCGAATGGTGGGATATTCACCCCGATGATCCCCTATCTGCGCGGGGCAAAAGCCATTGGACTGAACGACGTGCGCGCGGGGATTGGGACACACGAACCGAAACCTATGCCACTATGTGGGCCGATCAGACGCATTTTCATATCTCAGCACGGCTAGAGGCCTATGAAAATGATCGCCTGATATTCGAAAAAGACATCGCAGATAGCGTGCCACGTCACGGACATTAACAACAGCCGACCAATTCAATGGCCCCCACCACCCCTGATTTACGGGGTGCGACAGTTTGGTCATTTACATTCATTTTTTAGAATGTATTATACATTCCATATTCTGAATGTAATGGAGTGATCCAATGTCACACACACAAGCCACAAAATCCTATAGCCCGCTATATTTCCTTGCCTCTGTTGGCGCAGGCGGTCTGTCGGTTACGTTTTTCATGTACCTGTTTTTCTGGGTCCCCCACCCCGGCCAACCCGTTCCCGTATTCGAAGACATCATGTCTGCGTGGTCCAAGGGTCATATCGCCCAGCAATTCGCGATTGTGGCAGCCATGGCAGGCATTGCATTTTTTGCCTTTCTGAATCTGAAAGCATTGGCATGGAATTTTGGCGCCCTGCGGCAATTTAAAAAAACCGAAAGCTATACCGCGTTGATGACGTCAAATGCACAATCCACCCTGTTGGCGGCCCCCTTGGCGGTTGCGATGTCGATCAACGGATTGTTCATCGTTGGATTGGTTTTTGTTCCCAATTTATGGAGCGTGGTTGAATTTCTGTTTCCACTGGCGATGGTTGCCTTTGCGTTGAACACGCTTTGGGCACTGAAATTGATCAGTGATTTTCTGGGTCGCATAATGAAGGATCCACAGGGGTTCAAAGCAGATGCAAACAATTCATTCGCCCAAGCGCTGCCCGCATTCGCACTGGCGATGAACGCTGTGGGCCTGTCCGCCCCTGCCGCCATGAGCACCCTGCCCACTGTTGTCGGAACATCTTTGGTTTTATCAACCGTCATCGGCACAATCGCGATGATCTATGCCATCGTTGCAATTCTGGCAGCGATCCCTGCGAAATTGCACCACGGCGTTGATCGCGATGCCGCGCCAACCTTGATGATTGTTGTTCCATTGGTCACCATTTTGTCCATCATGTTCATGCGCCAAAACCACGGCCTGCACACCACATTTGACGCCCATACAAATGCCATTGATACAATGATGTTCTTGGCCAAAGGCCTGTCCATTCAAATCGCATTCTTGGGTCTTGGCTGGGTTGTTCTGAAATCCCAAGGATATTTCCGCGATTATGTCTTTGGCGACAAAAAACATGTTGGCTCTTATGCCCTGGTCTGCCCCGGTGTTGCTTTCTCTGTCTTGATGCATTTTTTCATCAACAAAGGTTTGGTTGCATCCGGTATTATTGAAAAATTTGGAACACCCTATTGGGCGCTGACTGCGGTGGCCTTGGTATCGCAAATCGCAATGATCGCACTGGTGCTACGTTTAAACAAACAACATTTTTCAGCCAAAGCTGCAACGCTGGTACCTGCTGAATAGTTATACATTTCAATCCGGCCGCTGGGACACCATGCGGCCGGTTGTTGATTCTGCAAAATCCCGTTTTTGCAGTCGATCCCCAGCCAAACCAATACCAAAGCATAGGGGATGCAAAGAAATTTTCGAAAAACTGATCATATTTTTGCGATTTTCCCCTTGAACCGTCCCGCGTTGCATTGTACCTAGCCCACATCGTTGGGGTGTAGCCAAGCGGTAAGGCAGCTGTTTTTGGTACAGTGTACCGTAGGTTCGAATCCTACCACCCCAGCCATTTTTCCCAAACCCAGACGAACGCAGCGTAGCGCAGATTGACAACGCATCGTCCGAGCCACAGTATCCAAGAATATCGGCAATCAATGGGTCAAGGGACATGACAAAGTTTTCCGCCAGTCTTGGGTTTTTATGGACGGAATTGCCGCTGTTTGATGCAATCGGGGCTGCCGCACGCGCGGGGTTTGATGCTGTCGAATGTCACTGGCCCTATGACACGCCCCCGAATTTGGTACGCGCTGCACTGGACCAACATGAAATCCCAATGCTGGGAATCAACACACATCGCGGCGATGTCATACATGGGGAAAACGGTTTATGCGCCCTGCCTCATCGCAAACAGGCGGCACGCGCGGCAATTGATCAGGCATTGGAATATGCCGTTGCGATTAATGCGGCAAATATCCATGTGATGGCCGGACAGACAGACGCCCCAACAGCGCATGAAACATTTTTGGACAATCTTGACTATGCCGCGGCCTGTGCGGCACCTCATAATATCACAATCTTGATTGAACCTCTAAATACCTATGATGCGCCGGGATATTTTTTGACACGGACGGATCAAGCCGTGCAGATCATACAATCGCTGAATCATGACAATGTGAAAATGATGTTTGATTGTTATCACGTTCAACGGATGCAGGGTGACATTATTTACCAGCTTGGCAAATGCCTGCCACATATCGGACATATCCAATTTGCAGCCCCACCCCACCGCACGGCACCGCATTTGGGGGAACTGAATTATTCCGTTATTTTCGCACACCTACAAGACCTTGGATGGTCTGCGCCCTTGGGGGCTGAATATAAACCCAACGGACCCACCGAAAACAGCCTCAGCTGGATGCAGTCCCTAAAACAGGGTAACACCCATAACAGCGAATGACATCCGTTTTGCTAAACATCTAGGATGGGCACGACCAATGCCCCATGGGATCGCACCACTTGGGCCGATAGCGCCACTGCCGATTGCACAGCCTGTTTTAGATCATCACCTTGCACCACACTGGCCAAAAACCCAGCGGCAAAGCTGTCCCCCGCGGCCGTGGTATCGACAACATCCGAAATTGTCATGACATTATGTGAAAACCGCTGCCCAAGATGGTCACACCACACGGGCTGTGGCCCATTTTTCATCACAACCGTACGCGCGCCCGCAGCCCGATAGCGGTCCAAAATGCCCCATATGCTTTGATCTGGATACATCAGCATTTCATCATCATGGGATGGAAACACGATATCCGACACCGATGCCCCCAACGCGATACCCGCACGCATGTCATCCGCATTTGACCACAGTTGCGCCCGAACATTGGTGTCAAAGGCAATACATGACCCCGCCTGACGCGCACTGGCCAGACAGTCGCACAATCGTTTGCGATCGTCTGGTGCTAAAATGGCCAAACTGATCCCTGAAAAATAAATGATGTCCTGCCCAGCCATCATAGACCGCAAAAAATCGACATCATTCGCCAAATGCCGCGCAGCTGACTGACCGCGCCAATACGAAAATCGGCGTTCCCCTGCGGTTAGGGTCGTCAGATATAACCCCACGCTGCGATGGCTGTCGCGACCAATCCAGCGCGTTTCAATTCCGGCGGCTTGAATGAAATCAAACATACCTTGGGATGCTGGGTCTGTTCCAATCCGCGTGCCATAGGCGACAGACCAATCCGCCGGCAACGCATGCCGTGCGTACCACGCTGTGTTTAAGGTATCGCCCGCAACACCACGCGCATAGCGGCCATCGCCCAAATCAGCCATTTCGATCATACATTCACCGATGGACAGAAATGACCCCATTTAGAGTATCACCCGATGCTCCGCTTGGCCCTGCGCCTGCGTTTCAATCCGCAATACGCGCCCGTCGGCCACGTCTGGATGTGCCTTGCTTTGCCCCGCGGACGTGACAAACAGGCTGCGCAGATCCGCCCCACCAAAGGCGGGACAGGTCGGTTGATCGGCTGCAACCGCGATTACATGATGCGACGTTCCGTCAGGGTTTAACACGGTGACTTTGCCATGACCGTAATGTGCAATCCACAACCGCCCGTCGCAATCGACAACCGCACCATCTGGGCGAAAATCACCCTGTGACATATCCGCAATGACCATAGGCGCGCCATCTGGCCAACCATTGTCATCCAAAGGAACCCGCAAAATCAAGGCCCGCGGCGTATCCGTGATATAGGCCCAGCGCCCAGAGGGCGAAAAACAGGTCGCATTGGGGATGGTCCAATCGGGATACAGTTTGCGCAATTCACCGCGATAATACCGATAAATCGCGCCGGCATTCGGTTCCAAATTGATCCCCATGGTCCCGATCCAAAACCCACCTAATGGATCGGCCCGCCCATCATTGGGACGTGTTTGTGCCAGACCGGGTTCCAAATCGGCAACATGGGTTTGCCGCTGGGTATCCAAATCAAAGGTGATCAAAGCGCCCTTTTTCGCGATCAGCAATGTTGTTTCATCAACCCAACCTGCAGCCGTGACGAATGTATCAAACTGCCATCGCTTTGGTTGCTGCGATGGGGCGGCATCGGGGGATTTTTCAAACAAGGTATAGGCGTTGATATCAAACCAAAACAGGGATTTGCGGGTGGGATGCCACAACGGGCCTTCGCCCAGTGAACAAAAGGTTTGATCGAAAATTTGCGTCATGGTTTGGATCACGGTCCATAGGTTTCAATTTGGGGCCAAGCTTATGGCATAATGAACTGCGGCACAACGATCCAGGCGATCCAAACTGCTTGCAATGTGGTGATAAAATCCTAATCTGATGGCGCGCAGATCATCTAACGCAGCACGGCAACATGAATTAAGGATCTAAATATGAAAACCATAATCATAACCGGCGCAGGCGCAGGGATTGGTCGGGCCACCGCACAATTGTTTTTGGACAAGGATTGGAATGTTGCCCTGATTGGGCGCAGGGCCGACCCATTGGAACAGACCGCAGGTGGGCACGCAAATGCGTTGGTGTTGCCCTGTGATGTCACAGATGAATCCGCCGTTGATGGCGCCTTTGATCAGGTGGTGGACAAATGGGGCCGCATTGACACGTTGTTTAACAATGCGGGTGTATCGGTTTTCGGGGCGCGCCCTGATGAAATTTCCGTGGCCGATTGGCGGCGGTGTATCGATATCAATCTGACGGGGTCGTTTATCTGTGGGCGCGCCGCATTTGCACGCATGCGTGCGCAAAACCCGCAAGGGGGCCGCATTATCAACAATGGGTCCATTTCGGCCCATGTCCCGCGCTGGGGATCGGCCCCCTACACCGCATCCAAACATGCCATTTCGGGCCTGACCCGATCCTTTAGTCTGGATGGGCGACCCTTTAACATTGCATGCGGGCAGATCGATATTGGCAACGCGCTGACGGAAATGGTGGAAACCATGACAACGGGCATGCCACAGGCCGATGGCACCATCAAATCCGAAGCGGTCATGGATGTAAAACATGTGGCCAATTCTGTGATGCATATGGCCAGCCTGCCGCTGGATGCCAATGTGCAATTTATGACCGTTATGGCCACAACCATGCCCTTTATCGGGCGCGGCTAGGGCTGCAAAATTTCCCGCAAATCTCGCCTAAACCATCAGGGATGCTATCTGTGTTGGATTGGGTGATTGTCCACAATAGGAGACATTATGAAATTACTACGCTTTGGCCCCAAGGGGCAGGAAAAACCGGGCATCCTAGATGAACACGGTCACATCCGCGATATTTCGCACCTGGTGCCTGACCTAGACGCCCGCCTGTTTACGGATGGCGGCCTAGCGGCCATCAGCGCCGCAGACATATCCAGCCTGCCCATCGTCGATGGCGACCCACGGATCGGGGCCTGTTTCGCAGATGTCCCCAATTTTTTCTGCATCGGCCTGAATTACACAAAACACGCGATCGAAACCGGTATGGAGCCCCCCAAAGAACCTATCATTTTTTCCAAAGCCACATCCTGCCTAAGCGGTCCGAATGATCCTGTCATCATCCCGCGCGGATCCGAAAAAACCGATTGGGAAGTGGAACTGGGCGTCGTGATCGGCAAATCAGCATCCTATGTATCCCAAGAGGATGCGTTGGATTATGTCGCAGGGTATTGCGTGATCAATGATGTATCGGAACGCAGTTTTCAAATCGAACGCGGCGGCCAGTGGATCAAGGGGAAATCCGCCCCAACATTCGGCCCCGTTGGGCCATGGTTTGTCACGGCGGATGAAATTACCGATCCACAAGATCTGAACCTGTCACTGTCGCTCAATGGCCAAGTTGTGCAAAATTCGAACACGGATGACATGATTTTCACAGTGCGCGAAATCATTTCACATATGTCCCAATTCATGGAACTGCGCGCAGGTGACATCATTGCAACGGGCACACCGTCTGGCGTTGGTATGGGGATGAAACCACAACGGTTCCTGCGTGCCGGCGATGTGATGGAATTGACCGTTCAAGGATTGGGAAGACAAACCCAAACCGCCCAAGCCGCAGAATAAATACGAAAACGGGGCTGGCGGTTGTGCCAGCCCCGTTTGTTTTGGGGTGTATGTTTTGATCGCGCCACGATAGGCACAATTCAAATATTAAACGCCGCAATCAATAATAGCATGGGCCAACAGCGGAATGGTTTTTTCGTTCAAACCAGCAATGTTTAACCGGCTATCGCCCACCATGTAAATGCCATGACGTTCACGGATCAATTCGACCTTGTCCGCGGATGTGCCCAAACGTGAAAACATCCCGCGGTGTTGCGCGATAAACCCAAAGCGGTCAGAGCCCGACAAACGCTGCAATTCATCGGCCAATGATTTGCGCAGGGTCAGCATTGACTGACGCACGTCCTCTAACTCTTGTTCCCAGTCGGCACGCAGGGCAGGGTCATTTAGAACCATGGTAACCAGACGCGCACCATGATCGGGTGGGAATGAATAGTTTTGGCGATTCAAATAATTCAACGTGCTTTGGTTCAGGCCCTTGGCAGATGTATCCTGACAGACAGCCATCAAAATACCCGTCCGTTCGCGATAAATGCCAAAGTTTTTCGAACAGCTGGCCGCGATGATTGTTTCTGGCATTGATTTCGCAATCAAGCGTGTCGCCGCAGCATCCTGTTGCAAACCATCACCAAAGCCCTGATAGGCAATGTCAATCATGGGAACCGCACCGGTTTTTTGCAACAGCGCAATCACTTCGCCCCATTGGACCATATTCAGGTTGGCGCCTGTTGGGTTGTGGCAGCATCCATGCAGCAGCACGATATCGCCCGCTTGGGCCTGCGCCAAATCCGCCATCATGCCGTCGAAATCTACGCCGCGGGTTTCGTTATCGAAGTAGCGATACAGCGTAAACGGAATGTCCATATGTTTCAAAATCGACAAATGGTTCGGCCATGTCGGATCAGAGACATAGATTTTCGCATTGGGGTTGGCCATTTTGACCAAATCAAATCCCTGACGCACCGCACCTGTGCCGCCGGGGGTCGCAACGGCGGACACCGCTGCACGATCAACGGCATCGCCCAAGACCAAATCAACCATCGCATCCGAAAACGCAGGATCACCAGCCAAGGCCACATAGGATTTGGTCTGTTCTTGTTCCCACAGCGTTTTTTCAGCCGCTTTAACCGCGCGCATAATCGGCGTTTGGCCATTTGTGTCTTTATAAACGCCGACACCCAAATCAATTTTGGTGTCCCGCGGATCCTCTTTGTATTTTTGCATTAAGGCCAGAATTTTATCTTCGGGCTGGGATTTCAAAGCTTGGAACATTACTTCTCTCCGGTTGCGACAGGGACGGTTGGGAACATACCCCATTCCGACCAACTGCCATCATAAAGGGCATGATCTGTTTTTCCCAAAATTTCCAATGCCAAACTGACAACTGCCGCTGTCACACCTGATCCGCAACTGGTGATCGCGGGTTTGGTCAGGTCAACGCCGGCTGCCACAAATATGTCGCGCATTGTTTCGGGGGATTTCATCGTCCCGTCATCATTCAACAATGATGTGTAGGGAACATTTTTTGAACCTGGAATATGCCCAGCACGTAACCCTGGGCGGGGTTCGGGCGCATCGCCGCGGAACCGCGCGGCGGAACGGGCATCGATAATTTCGTAATCGCCCAATTTGGATGCCGCCGCCACTTGGGTGACATCTTTGACCATGTGATTTTGGCGACGCACGGTCATATGACGGTCGCGCACCATGGGTGGCATATCCTCTATGGGGCGGCCCTCGGCCTGCCATTTTGGAAAACCACCATCAAGAACAGCGATATTATTTTGGCCCATCAAGCGAAACAGCCACCATACCCGCGCGGCAGAAAACAGGCCCATGCCATCATAGACAACAACTTGGTGGCCATCCCCGACGCCCATCGCACGCAGGCGGGACATGAATTTTTCCACCGGCGGCGCCATATGCGGCAAATCTGAACGATGGTCAGAAATATCATCAATATCGAAAAACCGCGCACCCGGAATATGCGCGACATCGTATTCAGCCCGCGGGTCGCGTTCCATTTGCGGCATATACCATGATGCATCCAAAATCCGCAGATCTGGGTCTTTGATATGGTTCGCCAACCACTCTGTTGACACTAAAGTTTTGGGATTATCAATCATTGCTTGTCCCTCGATAGACTAGAAACTGACTACTACTCAGACTACAATGACGCAAGACTTGGCAGAACAAATTCCCCGCCAAGCCTGTATTTTTAGGGCATATCAGCTCATTTTTGATCTAATCATGCCAACAACGGCCATAACAACAGCGCCACCGACGCCACCACCGGCCAGTTGACCAACCATCGATCCGATGTCTAGACCACCAGCACCACCCATGGCACCAGCCATATCAGGTGCGCCAAGCATACCAAGGATTGAGCCCCCTAGACCGCCACCGACAATACCTGAAATTGAATTGATCAAGGTACCTTGGTTTAAGGCAGGCAGCGCCTTGCCTGCTGCATTTCCGCCGACTGCGCCCGCGATTAAAGAAATAATTAGTTCCATGTTCATCCCCTTATAATAGATAATCCACCTATAGGGGTAACATAGCCGAAAAAATACTAAAGTATATATATTATATACTAAAGCCCCTGCTTTAAGAGCCGCTGTTTTTGGCGACCCCAGTCTTTTTGTGCTGCATCGGCTCTTTTGTCGTGGTTTTTCTTACCCTTAGCGACACCAATTTTCAATTTCACAAATCCTTTGTGATTGAAATACATCACCAACGGAACCAAGGTCATACCCTTGCGTTGCGTTTCAGACCAAAGACGCGCCAATTCGCGACGACTGACCATCAACTTGCGTTTGCGCCGTTCATCATGACCCCATGTGCGCGCCTGCTCATAGGGCGAGATATAAGAGTTTACCAACCACAGCTCGCCATCATCCACATGGGCATAGCTTTCGGCGATGTTGGCTTTGCCACTGCGTAGGGATTTCACCTCTGATCCCATTAACACGATGCCACATTCCAAATCCTCTTCGATTGCGTAATCATGACGCGCGCGACGGTTTTCAGCGATAACTTTGTAATTGGGATCAGATTTTTGCTTTGCCATAGTCCGCCTTGGTTACACGCTAAATTATATCAAGTCTAGTAAGTGACGCATAGTTTTGCTGGACTTACTGAAAACAAAAATCCATCGTAGCACCAGAACAATTTCCTTTGGCAGAGGCTAAAATGCGCGATCATAATTTCACAACAGAACACAACGCACGCCATCTATGGCATCCAATGGGTCACCCCGCCGATTCACAGGCGAACCCGCCAAAAATCATCGTAGGTGCACAGGACAGTTCAATCACGGATATCGACGGTCATACCGTTGTGGATGCCGTGGGTGGGTTGTGGTGTGTCAACCTTGGCTATTCCAATAATGTGATCAAGGATGCGATTAGCAAACAGCTGTATGATTTGCCCTATTATTCAGCTTTTGCCGGATCCACCAATCCCCCTGCGATCGAAGCGTCCTATCTGGTGCGCGAAATGTTTGCAGATGATGGAATGTCACGGGTGTTTTTCACATCGGGTGGATCGGATTCGGTCGAAACCTGTCTGCGCCTTGCGCGTCAGTACCATCGTTTGCGCGGCGAACCCACACGCACCAAATATATTTCCTTGAAAAAGGGATACCATGGCACCCATTTCGGCGGCGCGTCGGTGAATGGCAACAACCGTTTCCGCATCAATTATGAACCATTGCTGCCGGGCTGTTTCCATTTGCCATCGCCCTATACCTATCGCAATCCGTTCAACGAAACCGATCCCGCCATATTGGCACAATTAATCGCCCAAAGTTTCGAAGATGAAATCGCATTCCAAGGGGCAAACACGATTGCCGCCTTTATCATGGAACCGATCCAAGGCGCAGGCGGCGTGATTGTGCCTGACGCCAGTTTCATGAAACTGATGCGCGACATTTGTGATCGCCACGGGATTTTGATGATCTCGGACGAAGTCATCACAGGGTTTGGCCGCACAGGCGACTGGTCCGGTGCGCGTCATTGGGGCGTGAAACCTGATATGATGTCGATGGCCAAGGGGATCACATCGGGGTATTTCCCCGTAGGCGCAGCACTGGTCAGCGACAAGGTGGCCGAGGTGTTCGAAAATGACACCACTGGCGAAGGCGCAATTTTCCACGGCTACACATATTCCGCCCATCCCGTTGGGTCCGCGGCCGTTGTAGCCACCGTGAATGAAACCCTGCGCCTAGACACAAAAACCAACGCCGCGGCCCGTGGCCAACAGCTGTATGAAGGCGTGCAAAAACTGGCGCAAAAACATGACATTATTGGCGATGTCCGCGGTGGGCATGGGTTGATGATGGGTATTGAATTGGTCAGCGATGCAACCAACAAAACCCCGATGGATGGTGCTATGATGAAAAAAATCCATCAAACTGCCTATGAAAACGGGGCAATGGTGCGACTGGGCATGCACAACATCCTGATGTCACCGCCCTTGGTCATTTCCCCTGCGGAAATCGACCAAATCATCAACGCATTGGATGTCGCATTCGGATCAGTGTAACCATATTTCCACTTGGGTGTCACAGAAATGTGGCACCCAAGCTGCGTTTGCCCATCCCAAAATCCCCAAAATTTCAAGGGATTATTTTCTAAATAACATATATTTTGATTGCAATTCATATTACCCCTTTCATTTATTCTGTTTTTTGAATATATAAATTGAGACTCACTCATGACATGGAAGGATTACAGCCATGAATGTTATGCCCCTAACGGACAATTATTCGGTAACAGCCCAAATCAGCGCAGATGACATCACCGCGATCACAGCGGCTGGTTTCAAATCGATCATTTGCAATCGCCCTGACCAAGAAAGCGCTGACCAACCCGATTTTGCCACAATCGATGCAGCTGCACAGGCCGCCGGTTTGAAAACGGCCTATATCCCGATTACGGGCATGCCATCGCCGGAACAAACCGCAGATATGGCACAGGCTTTGGCTGACTTGCCTGCACCCGTACTGGCCTATTGCCGGACGGGCAATCGGTCATCCATCATCTTCAACGCCGCACAAGCGTAATGGATGCGACAGGGCCACATCAACCGGCCCTGCCCTGATTTAAGGAATACAAAATGTCTCTCTCTCGTGGATGGGCGCGGCGTCTGGAACGTCATGTCCCAATGCTGTCATGGGCAAAAACCTATGACAAAGATACCCTAACATCGGATCTGGTGGCTGCTGTCATCGTGACCATCATGTTAATCCCGCAATCATTGGCCTATGCGTTGCTGGCCGGCCTGCCCCCGGAAATGGGGTTATATGCGTCAATCTTGCCATTGGTGGCCTATGCCATTTTTGGGACATCGCGCGCGTTGGCGGTCGGTCCGGTTGCGGTTGTGTCCTTGATGACGGCGGCGGCAATTGGCAATCTGGGGCTAACCACACCTGCCGAAATCGCACTGGCGGCCGGCACATTGGCATTTATTTCCGGCGTGATCCTGACTGTTATGGGTGTTTTGCGATTGGGTTTCTTGGCAAACTTTCTGTCGCACCCCGTGATTGCAGGTTTTATCACTGCATCAGGTGTGCTGATTGCGACCAGCCAGTTGAAACATATTTTGGGGATCCAAGCGCATGGCGACAACCTGATAGAATTGGTGGTTTCGCTGTTTGAAAACCAACATCTGACCAACCCGATCACCATGGCGATCGGCCTGCTGACGGTTGCGTTTTTATTTTGGGTCCGCAAAGGATTGAAACCACTGTTGTTGGGTTTTGGCCTGAAACCCCGCATGGCCGATATCCTGGCCAAGGCGGGTCCCGTGGGCGCCGTTGTGGTCACAACATTGGCTGTTTTCATTTTTGATCTGGAAAACAAGGGCGTGAAAATCGTGGGCGCGGTTCCAACCGGTCTGCCACCGCTGACCATGCCCAGCTTTAGCCCCGCGATGTGGAATCAGCTGTTCATTTCGGGCCTGTTGATTTCTATCATCGGCTTTGTTGAATCCGTATCCGTTGCCTCGACCTTGGCTGCAAAAAAACGTCAACGCATTATTCCCGATCAGGAATTGGTGGGCTTGGGCGCATCAAACATTGCCACGTCGCTAACAGGTGGCTATCCGGTCACGGGTGGGTTTGCCCGTTCGGTTGTCAATTTCGACGCGGGTGCGGAAACGCCAGCCGCGGGCGCCTTTACCGCTGTTGGCATTGGTTTGGCGGCATTATTGCTAACCCCATTGCTGTTTTTCCTGCCCAAGGCGACATTGGCCGCGACCATTATCGTCGCTGTTTTATCCTTGGTCGATTTTTCGATCCTGCGCAAAACCTGGAGCTATAACAAAGTGGACTTTGCCGCGGTTGCTGCAACCATTTTCCTGACCCTTGGCATGGGCGTCGAGGTGGGCGTATCCGCAGGTGTGATTTTGTCTATCGGGCTGTTTTTGTACAAAACATCAAAACCCCACGTGGCCGAGGTTGGTTTGGTTCCCGGAACCCAACATTTCCGCAACATCAACCGCCACGAGGTCGAAACACATCCATCCATCGTATCCCTGCGCATCGATGAAAGCCTGTATTTCGCCAATGCCGCGTTTTTACAGGATCTGGTCTATGATCGCATAGCTTGTGACCAGCCGGTACGCCATATCGTGTTGATGTGTTCGGCCGTCAATGAAATTGACATGAGCGCGCTAGAAAGCCTTGAGGCCATTAATACCCGCCTAAAGGATATGGGCATTAAACTGCACCTGACCGAGGTCAAAGGCCCCGTTATGGATCGCCTAAAGCGCAGCCATTTCTTGGATGAACTGACAGGGAAAGTATACCTGTCGCAATATGATGCAATCCGCGAATTGCAACCACAGATCATCTGATGCGCACAATCGGGGCCTATCCAATCACGCGATAGGCCCCGTTTTCGATCCCTGAAACCGACCAATCGCCCACACGCCAGCGCACCAATCGCAGCGTAGGGAACCCCACCGCCGCCGTCATACGACGCACTTGACGATTGCGCCCTTCGGTTATTGTGACCTCAATCCAACGATCAGGCACCGATTTTCGAAACCGCACCGGCGGGTTACGATCCCATAGCTCTGGTGGATCAATCAACCGCACTTGGGCTGGGCGACATTGCCCATCCTTTAACGTCACCCCACGCCGCAACGGGTCCAAATCATGGTCGTTTGGGTCACCTTCGACTTGGACCAGATAGGTTTTTTCCACCTTATTTTTGGGATCAGAAATACGCGATTGCAATCGACCGTTGTCGGTCAAAATTAACAACCCTTCGCTATCGCGATCCAGCCGCCCCGCGGCATATACCTGGGGAATGTCGATATATTTCGACAATGTTTCGCGATCTGACCCGACCATAGATTTATCCGTAAATTGGGACAAAACATTGAATGGCTTGTTAAACAAAACAATCATGAAAACAAACCATCAGCCGGCTTGACCGTACCGCAGTGCAATCCACGCCAATTCGTGACCGGTGCATTTAGGTATTTTTGCACCATCGGATCAGCCGCATCCAAAACACCCAAATCGACCAAAATCGCAGTAATTGCACATTCACTGGCACGGGTGGCCCCATCGACAATCTTCAACGCAACACCCAATTTCTGGTCCGGAATGATCGCGATAAAATATGCCTCGGCCCCAGTTTTCAATGCAACACGTCCCTTGGCCGCGCGCATCAAATCCGTGCAAGCGCGATTTTCGCCCGCGACCAATTCTGGATGCTGCATCATCGCTTGGGTCAATCGCCACGCGGCCTGCGACATGGTGTCATTTCGATCTGCGCTGGACGCAAACCATGCCATCGCACGGGCCATCGCCTGAACTGTTGTGGCGGGATTTGGCGCGGAACACCCATCAATGCCATACGCAGGACTGGTCAGATCCGTCACCGTTTCAAACGCATCCAAACAGGCCACCTGCACAGGGTGATCGGGGTCAACATAGTCTGGCCCCGCGCCCAAATGTTTGTTCAATGTTAAAAACCCACAATGCTTGCCCGAACAATTGTTGTGCATTTGACACGGGCTTTGATCCGTCTTGATCAATTGCAATTTTGCTGCTGGGTCGCGTGGCATTTGCGGACCACATCGGAAATCATCATCCCCCAGCCCCAAATCACCCAACCACGTCTGCACCTGATCCGTGTGAATGGCCGCCCCGTTATGGGACGCACAGGCTAGCGCCAACTGTTCAGACTGCAGCCCAAACCGATCCGCAGCCCCCGATGTGATCAAAGGCAAGGCCTGTATCATTTTCGACGACGATCGCGGATAAACAACCGCCTGCGGATCGCCCCAAGATTTTACAATCTGTCCCGCATCGTCACAGATCACCGCATGACCATAATGCAGGCTTTCGACCAAGGGGCCGCGCCATACGTTACACAGAATTTCAGCCGAATTCATGATTACTCCGTTTATTTAGGCAATTTTATGCCAAGGGGGCTTTTACCAAGCACGAAAATCAGTCTAATATATGCGCATCGAGATATAAAGAGGTGTCACCGACCCCGTGGGCAAAGAATACCATTGGGCCGGCAATATTGGCCATAACAAGGCCGGAGGCTTACATGAATTCAGGACTACGCATTTTGGCAAGTGTTGCGCTGGCAAGCGCAGTTGCCTCAGTCAGTTACGCACAAGAAACCAGTTCAAACAAAGTTGCAGAAAAAACGGATTGGGCCGTCTTTGTCGAAAACGACCCAAAGGAATGTTGGGCTGTGTCCGTACCCAAGGAAACCGTCAACACCCGCCAAGGGCGTGTTGTGTCTGTGCGCCGCGGGGAAATTTTGTTTTTTGTTACCTATAACCCTGCATCGGGCGTCAATGGTCAGGTCAGTTTTACCGGCGGATACCCCTTTACAGACAAAGAACCCGTAGACCTAAACATCGACGGAAAATCCTATAGTTTGTTTGCCCAAGGTGAATGGGCATGGGCCGCCAAGGGTCAGGACAGTGAAATTATCGCTGCCATGAAACGTGGTGCCAAAGCCGTTGTAACCGCAAAATCTGCGCGCGGCACAACGACCAAAGACACGTTTTCATTGTCCGGTGTCACCGCCGCCATCGAAGATGCGGAAAAACGCTGCAAATAACGCAGTCAAAAATTTTGCCAAATCCAAGCGAATCCTGTATGGGTTCGCTTTGTTCGTTTCTAAAAGGTTGCTACCATGACCACGACTGCCCCTATCACGCAGGATGTTCTGACAATTCCGCGCAAATTGCCCGATGGCCCCATTAACCTGGTTGGCCTGACACGCGACGCGATGCGTGATACGCTGATCGCGCATGGCACCCCTGAAAAACAGGCCAAGATGCGCGTGGGCCAGATCTGGCAATGGATCTATGAAAAAGGCATCAGCGATTTTGACGCCATGACCAATTTGGCCAAACCATATCGCGCCGAACTGTCTCAACATTTCACAGTGGCGCGGCCCGAAATCGTGTCGAAACAGGTCTCACTTGATGGGACGCGCAAATACCTGATGCGCATCGCAGGCGGACATGAGGTTGAAACTGTTTATATCCCCGAGGATGACCGCGGCACGCTATGCGTCAGCTCTCAGGTGGGCTGTACTTTGACATGTTCGTTTTGTCACACAGGCACCCAAAAACTGGTGCGAAACCTAACTGCTGGCGAAATCATCGGTCAGGTTCTGGTCGCGCGCGACGATTTGGGCGAATGGCCCATCCAGGGTGCGCCCAAAAACGAAACACGCCTTTTGTCCAACATTGTGCTTATGGGTATGGGCGAACCGCTCTATAATTTTGAAAACGTCCGTGACGCCATGAAAATCGCTATGGACCCCGAAGGTATTTCACTTTCACGTCGCCGTATTACACTGTCCACATCCGGCGTTGTCCCCGAAATCGCACGCACAGCCACAGAAATCGGATGCCAACTTGCGATTTCATTCCACGCCACAACGGATGAAGTACGCGACAAACTGGTTCCAATTAACAAAAAATGGAACCTAACGGAATTATTGGACGCACTCCGCACATATCCAAAACTCTCAAATTCCGAACGCATTACCTTCGAATATGTGATGCTCAAAGACGTCAACGACACTGACGAAGATGCGCGCCGCCTCATCAAATTGATCAAAGGGATCCCCGCAAAAATCAACCTCATTCCCTTTAACGAATGGCCTGGCTCGCCTTATGAACGCTCAGACTGGGATCGCATCCAAAAATTCGCGGACATCATCTACAAAGCAGGCTATGCCAGCCCGATCCGCACCCCAAGAGGCGAAGACATCATGGCCGCCTGCGGACAGTTGAAATCCGCAACCGAACGGGCCCGCAAATCACGCGCAGAAATCGCGGCGGAAACAGGTCTATAATCAGGTTTTCAGTTTTGCCAAAATACTCTGGGGGAATTGGTCACAATGTCCATTGTGACCAAGGGGGCAACGCCCCTACTCTCCACAGATCGCCTCGCGCCCACGTTCGCTCAGCACAAACACACCGTCGTCCTCAATAACAATCGGCGACAACACACGCCCAAAGGCAGCGCCGCCATCAATATTGATGATCTGCCCAATCTGCTTTGGCTGGGCTATCGGTGTGTGCCCATGGACCAAAAACCGCCATTCAAGCCGCGTTGGCGCCGCATTCGGTTCTTGTCGCAACCACAAAAGGTCATTGGCGACCTGCGCTTGTAAATCGCGATCATACCTTATGCCCGCATGCACAAACAAAATTTCCCCCGCAACATGATACAGCGGCAAACTACGCAAAAAATCCACATGCGTATGCGGAACTGCGGCCAGCGCATCCTTATGCGCCTGTGACATGCGCGTTTGCATAGGTGTCACATCAACACCATAGGATGCCAATGTATCCAACCCGCCCAGCCGCTCGTGCAGCCATGACATGCCAACCATCAAATGCGGATCGTGCTGTGGCGGACTTTGCAAAAACCATTCGAACATGCGGTCATGATTGCCTTTGACAACCGTCCAATCGCGCCCCTGTGCTTGGGCATCGATCACACGCTGGATCACACCACGACTGTCTGGACCGCGATCGACCAGATCACCCACAAAAACAATGGGGGCATCCTTGCCCCCATCGCGCTCTATCCAGTCCAGCGCTTGATCCAGTTTATCTAGGTGACCGTGCACATCACCGATGGCATAGATTGAATTCATAACGCCCCCAAATTGCAGATGGTCCGGCCCCAAAATGCGGGCCAGCATCGCTCCACTCTTGGGACTATTTCACACGCCGGTTGCGTGCGGCAAGCAATTTCAAACGCAGCGCGTTTAGCTGAATAAACCCTGCCGCATCTTTTTGGTCATAGGCGCCTGCATCCTCTTCGAAGGTCACATGCGCTTCGGAATATAGGCTGTAATCAGACCAACGTGCCACAGTGCGCACGGATCCTTTGTACAGTTTCAACCGAACGGTCCCTGTGACCATTTCTTGGGATTTGTCGATCAGCGCTTGCAGCATTTCACGTTCGGGGCTGTACCAGAACCCGTTGTAAATCAACTCTGCATAACGTGGCATAATGCTGTCTTTTAGGTGGCCCGCGCCGCTGTCCAATGTGATCTGTTCAATACCGCGGTGTGCCTCTAGCAAAATGGTGCCACCGGGGGTTTCGTAGACGCCGCGCGATTTCATACCAACGAAACGGTTTTCCACCAAATCCAAACGACCGATCCCGTGTTTGCGGCCCAATTCGTTCAGCTGGGTCAGGATCGTTGCGGGTGACAGGGCAACACCATTGATCGCCACAGCATCACCGCGTTCGAATGTAATTTCGACCATTTCGGGCGTGTCTGGCGCATCCTCGGGGTTCACGGTGCGCTGATACACATAATCGGGCGCTTCGTTTGCTGGGTCTTCCAAAACTTTACCCTCGGACGAAGTATGCAGCAGATTCGCATCGACCGAAAACGGCGCTTCGCCGCGTTTGTCTTTGGCGATTGGAATTTGGTTTTGTTCAGCAAATTCCAACAATTTCGTCCGGCTGGTCAGATCCCATTCGCGCCAAGGTGCGATGACCTTGATTGATGGGTTCAACGCGTATGCGGCCAATTCGAAACGCACCTGATCGTTGCCCTTGCCGGTGGCACCATGTGACACGGCGTCTGCGCCAGTTTCTTCGGCAATTTCGACCAAGCGTTTGGAAATCAGCGGCCGCGCGATGGATGTGCCTAGCAGGTACAATCCTTCGTACAGGGCATTTGCGCGGAACATGGGGAATACGAAATCGCGCACGAATTCTTCGCGGATATCTTCGATATAGATATTTTTGGGGTCAATGCCCAGCATTTCCGCTTTGGCGCGCGCTGGCTCTAACTCTTCGCCCTGGCCCAAATCGGCGGTAAAGGTGACCACTTCGCACCCGTATTCGGTTTGCAACCATTTCAGGATGATTGAGGTATCAAGCCCACCAGAGTAGGCCAAAACAACTTTCTTAGGCGCGGACATGCGGAATCCCCTTTGTTTCATTTCCACGCGGCGATACCCTGTTTTGCGCGTGGGGGCAAGGCGGCCCATGGCCAAAACCCTTTGTTTGTATGCAAAAGTATATGTGTTCAGGCGCTGTAATTCCCTTGCATCAGGATAAAACCTGCGCCACACCTTTGACTATGACTGATTTTCGTAAACTTGCACAAACGGCCGAATCTGAAATGCGTTCGGTTTTCGATGAAACGCCTTTGCAGCGCAATGAACATTTGTCGGCCAAATATGATGCCGACATCTGGCTGAAACGCGAAGACCTGAGCCCTGTACGGTCCTATAAATTGCGCGGTGCATTCAATGCGATGCGCAAGGTGATTGACACACATTCCAAATTTGTCTGCGCAAGCGCAGGAAACCACGCACAAGGCGTCGCATTTATGTGCCGGCATTTCGACGTAACAGGCGTTATTTTCATGCCTGTCACGACACCACAGCAAAAAATTCAAAAAACCCAAATTTTTGGCGGAAATAACGTCGAAATTCGTTTGGTTGGCGATTATTTTGACGAATGTTTGCGCGCGGCGCAGGCCTATTGCACGGCTGAGGGCGCGCATTTTCTATCACCCTTTGACGATGAGGATGTGATCCAAGGGCAAGCCTCTGTCGCCGTTGAAATCGAACGGCAACTCGGGCGCGTGCCTGACCATATTGTTTTACCTGTTGGCGGCGGTGGATTATCCGCAGGGACCATCAGCTATTTCGATACGTCCTGTCATTTTTCGTTGGTTGAACCCTTGGGCGGGGCCTGCCTGTGGGCCGCGTTGATTGCGGGAAAACCGGTCAAGCTGGACAAGGTTGATACATTCGCCGACGGGGCGGCCGTGGGTCAGATCGGGGCCAAGACGTTCGAGCGATTGAAAAATGTGGGGCTGGCCAGTGTCCTGCGTATCCCCGAGGATCGCATCTGTACCACCATGTTAGAAATGTTGAACGTCGAAGGCATTGTTTTGGAACCGGCCGGCGCATTGTCCGTCGATGCGTTAAAGGATCTGGGCCAAGCCATCCGCGGGCGCACAGTCGTTTGCATTTCATCTGGCGGGAATTTCGATTTCGAACGCCTGCCCGAGGTCAAAGAACGCGCACAACGGTTTTCGGGCGTCAAAAAATATCTGATCCTGCGTATGCCCCAACGCCCTGGTGCGTTGAAAGAATTTTTGAATTTCTTGGGCCCCGACGACGATATCACACGGTTTGAATACCTGAAAAAGTCAGCGCGTAATTTCGGATCAATCCTGATCGGGATCGAAACCAAATCCCCCGAACAATTCGACACGTTTTTCCAACGCCTCGAAGCTGCTGGTTTTACCTATTCCGATATTACGAATGACGAATTGTTGTCGTCATTTGTGATCTAACATGCGTTTGGATGGCAAAATTGCAGTCGTAACCGGTGCCGCCAGCGGCATCGGGCTGGCGATCGCACGCGCCCTAGTTTCGCGTGGCGCGCGGGTGGTAATGTCAGATATTGATGCCGTATCCCTAAAAAAATATGCGGTCGAATTGGGCGCAGGTTACGAAATCTGTGATGTTCAATCCGCCAGCGCCGTAGCGCAGATGATTACCCGAATTACAAAACACATCGGTCCCATTGATATTTATGTTTCAAACGCTGGCGTTCTAAGTATGGATCCCACCCATGCAGCATCAACGGACGACGATCTTTGGCAACGCGCATGGGACATCCATGTCATGTCCCATGTTCGTGCCGCGCGCATGTTATTGCCGGATATGATTGAACGTGGCGCGGGTTGTTTGATTAATGTGGCATCAGCGGCTGGTCTGCTGACGCAAATTGGTGATGCGGCCTATAGTGCCAGCAAATCCGCCGCGATAAGTTTTGCAGAAAATCTGGCGATCCGACACGGCGATGATGGTATTTCTATCCATGTGGTCTGTCCGCAATATGTGGCATCACCCATGTTAGGGTACGACAACGAAACACCCCTGCAATTACCCGATGGCCTAATGACGCCCAGTGATATTGCGGATGCGTTGATGCACGCCATGGAACAAAACCAAATTCTGGTTCTGCCCCATGCTATTGTTGGAACATATTTCAATGCGCGCGCTGCGGATCATTCAAAATGGATCAAAGGCATGCAAAAACTGAATCTGCGCGCAAAAACTGCCAAAGCAAAAACCGCATCAGACTTTAGCAAACTTGTTTAACTAGGCTGCCAACATTTGATCAGCTTGTGTCAAAAATATTTTTCGCGCGACCCAATAGGCCCGTGATATTTCGTCTAAATCGATGTCATCGGTTTGCCCCATAGCGGCAGCCGCTTCGCCTGTTTGGCACAATGATGCGAAATTACTAAACCCAATATTTAGTGCACTGCCTTTCAAGAAATGTAACTGACTTTCTATGTCGCGCGCGCCTTGGGCCAAAGCCAACTGCTGAATCGCATCATCACATTCCTCCAAGAACAGATCCACGACTTCGGAAAAAAATTTCTGCACCGACCTCTTCGCGTAATTCGGCTGCTCGGTTCCAATCTATCATAACTCACCCTTTCTGTGTCACCCGCAGCCAATGTTGCCTGACAAAATGAACAAAGAGTTTAAGATCTAATTTGAACTATTCAAATTAAAGGATTCATCAGTTGTTAAGTCTGCAATGACACAAACGACCCTGTACTTAGTATCTGGGGTTTACGTTGCAGCAGGCGGCATATCATAGCGAAACATTACCAGCGGTCCAGCCGATTAAAACCGTGATGGTCGTCGATGACAGTCGTCTGCAGCGCCGCATTTTATCATCTATGCTAACCCGTTGGGGGTACCAAGTGATCGAAGCGGACACAGGATCAGCCGCGCTGGAATTATGCCAATCCGGTATGCCAGACATGGTATTTTCCGATTGGATGATGCCCGAAATGACAGGTTTGGAATTTTGCAAAGCTTTGCGACAACGGTATCCAGATACATACAGTTATTTTATCCTGCTGACATCCAAGGCCGAAAAAAACGATATTGCCCAAGGATTGGAAAGCGGCGCAGATGATTTCCTGACCAAACCGGTCAACGCATCCGAATTACGCGCACGCATCACGGCAGGCGGGCGGATTTTATCGATGCAGCGCGAATTGCAAAACCGCAATGACATGATCAGCGATACACTGGACGAATTGCGCACATTGTACACCGCCATTGATGCCGATCTGGTCGAGGCGCAAAAACTACAACAATCCCTGATACGGGTGCCCCAGTTTACCACCGGGCCCTATCGCATCAGTCAAATTTTGCGCAGCTCGGGTCATGTTGGGGGCGATCTGGTGGGGTTTTTCCCTGCGGGTCCATCGCACCTTGGCCTGTTTGGGATTGATGTGTCGGGGCATGGGATCAGTTCGGCCCTGTTTACCGCGCGCTTGGCGGGGTATTTATCATCCGATACGGCCGAACATGACATCGCACTGGAACTGGATGCGTGCGGCCAAATCACACCGCGACAGGTGGAAACCGTCTTGGCCAATTTGAATGCGCGGGTTTTGGATGAAATGGACACTGACCTGTATTTCACAATGTCGCTGGCCAGTCTGAACACGCAAACCGGCCAAGTGTCGTTGTCCCAAGCAGGCCATCCACATCCCATGATCCAACATGCGGATGGGGCCTTTTCGCTGTGCGGATCAACAGGGGTGCCCATTGGGCTGTTGCCCGACATGACCTATGATCGGGTGATGTTTCAACTGCATGCAGGGGACCGTCTGGTCATAACATCGGATGGGGTCACCGAATGTCCTGACCCAAACGGTAATTTATTGGACGAAGAGGGATTGCAACGCATTCTTTCACGACATCGCGACCTTGGGGGAATGGATCTGATCAACGCGATTTTGCATGATCTAGAGGGCTATGCAGGCACTGATCAATTTCCCGATGATGTATCGATCCTGCTTGTCGAACATTTGGGCATATAATTGGGATTACACCCCTGCAAAGGCTCGCAAATAATCGCGATCACCATCACTGCCCAACAGGTCAACAGCCACACCCATGGGCAAAATCATTTCCATGTGATCGGGTTCCAACGGCGGGTGTCGTTGGTAACAAGGACGAGCTGTGTAAATCGCACAAACCTTTTCGGCCCACAGGTCATATTCAGGCATGTAAACATAGCGTTTGTATGTTCCCAAATATCTGGGCTGTGCGATCACCCAGCCTGTTTCCTCTAGCACTTCGCGGTGTAGGGCCGGTATCACATGTTCCCCGGGGTCCACCCCACCGCCGGGCAGCTGAAAATCAGGAACTTCACCATTCTGCACGGTCAATAAAACTTGGTCATGTCCCACCGGTAAAATCACATAGGCACCGGGTCTGCGAATGTATTTTTTCCCAGCAATCGGTGGGTTGCCATATCGTTTCATTTCCCAAATCCTCTTGGACCGACACTTGCCCTACCTATATAGACAGGGTATTGCCCAAAATAAAAGCAAAGATCTAGGAACTGGCTATGACAAATTTTGAAAAAATTGCGTGGGACGACACCGTATTGCCGTTTCAATTGGACAAAGCGGATGTTCGCGGTCGTGTGGCGCGTCTGGACGGGGTCCTAAGTGGTGTTTTGAAACAGCACGACTATCCCCCCGCGGTCGAGGCATTGGTTGCAGAAATGGCCCTGTTGACCGCACTGATTGGCCAGTCGATCAAGCTGCGCTGGAAATTGTCATTGCAGGTCCAATCACGCGGCGCAGTCCGCATGATTGCCACCGATTATTACGGCCCGACCGAGGATGGCGAACCCGCCCGCATCCGCGCCTATGCCAGCTTTGATGCAGACCGTTTGACGGATGGCGCACCATTCGACCAAGTGGGCGATGGGTACATGGCCATCATGATGGATCAGGGCGACGGTATGAAACCGTACCAAGGCATCACACCGCTGGCGGGTGAATCATTGGCCGCCTGCGCCGAAGCCTATTTCGCACAGTCGGAACAGTTGCCTACAAGATTTTCGTTAAGCTATGGAAAATCATCGGCCCCAGGTGTCGATGAACATTGGCGCGCCGGTGGCATCATGTTGCAACACATGCCCAAGGCCAGCCCATTTGCCAGCGGCGATGGCGGATCGGGCGAAGGTGGCTTGCTGACCGCCGACGACTTGGTTGACGGCGATGATGCAGAAAACTGGAACCGTGCCAATATCCTGTTGGATACTGTTGAGGATATGGAATTGATCGGCCCCAGCGTGGCCCCCACGCAATTATTGGTGCGCCTGTTCCACGAAGAGGCCCCGCGCGTCTTTGACGCCCAACAGGTCAAATTCGGCTGCACCTGTTCCGAAGAACGTGTGCGCCAGTCGCTGTCGATATATTCGGCAAAAGACATCGAAAAAATGACAACCGATGCAGGGCGCGTCACAGCCGATTGCCAATTCTGCGGGGCCCATTACGATTTGGACCCTGCCACTGTGGGCTTTGATGCCAAGGGGGCCGAGGGCTCAGATGACTAGATCACTGTCAGACGTTATTGCCGCCTTGGATCGCCCCAGCGTGGCATCGTCTGATTTTGATTTGAACCCTGAAATTCAGCTGCCTGACAATCGCGTATTGCGGCCTGCCGCCGTGTTGGTTGGCATTCAGCGCCGTATGGATGGGGATGTGCTGTATTTGACCAAACGCGCATCGCACCTAAAACACCATCCCGGACAAATCGCATTTCCTGGGGGCAAGGTTGATGCGACCGATACCGATGCAACCGCCGCCGCCATTCGCGAAGCGGACGAAGAAATTGCGCTGCCCGCATCCAACCTGCGCGTATTGGGCCAGTTGACCCCGCATGAAACGGTAACAGGTTTTCAGGTCTGCCCTGTGGTTGCGGAAATTACCCACGCCTTTGTCCCGCGCGTTGATCCAAACGAAGTGGACGAAGTTTTCACCGTTCCCTTGGACCATATCTTGAACCCAGATAATTTTCGCGTGGAACAGCGCAGATGGCGCGGCAGTTGGCGCAAATATTATGTTGCCCCCTATGGCCCCTATTACATTTGGGGTGCGACGGCGCGGATGTTGTTTGGCTTGGCACAACAGGTGAATGTGCGATGAAAATAACGGGCGATTGGATCAATTCACCGCAGACGCAATCTGTGTGTCAAATGCTGATAAATGCAGGGTATCAGGCCTATTTCGTTGGGGGCTGTGTGCGCAATGAATTGCTGGGGATGCCGGTAAATGATTTGGATATTTGCACCGATGCCCACCCCCAGACTGTGATGGACCTAGCCAAATCTGCTGGACTGGGTGCCATTCCAACGGGGATTGATCACGGCACAGTCACCGTTGTGTCCCAAGGTATCGCGCATGAAATCACCACCTTTCGCAAAGATGTCACCACCGATGGTCGCCACGCCACTGTTGAATTTTCAGATACGATCACCGACGACGCCCAGCGCCGTGATTTCACGATGAATGCGCTTTATGCCGATGCAAATGGCAACGTCACAGACCCCGTGAACGGCTTGCCCGATCTAAAACGCCGGCATTTTCGGTTTATAGGCGATGCAGCCGATCGGATCCGCGAAGATTACCTGCGCATTTTGCGGTTTTTTAGGTTCACCGCAACCTATGGCGACCCTGCGCTAGGATTTGACCACGAAACATTGGCAGCCATTGCGGATCATGTCGATGGCCTAGACGGCCTAAGCCGCGAACGCATCGGCGCCGAGGTCATGAAATTACTGGCGGCCCCCGACCCCGCGCCCGCAATCGCAACCATGCGCCAAACCGGTGTTTTGTCGCGCATTTTGCCCGCATCAGATGATCGATATTTGGCCCCCTTGGTGCATTTGGAACAGCGTGATCAACTGGCACCCATGGCAATTCGCAGATTGGCCATTTTAAGCGCGGACGCGGCACAGGCGCGCACTGCCCTGCGTCTAAGCAATGCACAGTCCAACGCATTGCAAATCTGCCGCGATGAAATGGGCACACTGCGCGCCGCGCATGCCTTGGCCTATGACTACGGGGCGTCACTGGCACGCGACATATTATATTTGCGCGCGGCACTGTTTGAAACACAGCCTATGCCCCAAGACATTGCTGATATCGAACTGGCCAAGGATGCAGTTTTTCCAGTGATGGCCGCAGATCTGATGCCCGATTTTCAGGGGCCAGATTTGGGGCGCCGTTTGCGTCAATTGACACATGACTGGGTTGCTTCCAAGTTCACACTTACCCGCGACGAACTGTGCGCCAAAGGCCCTGAACATGACGATTGATACCTTTTTTACCATGTTACTACTGGCCACGACCAGTGCGTTCACCCCCGGCCCCAACAACGCAATGGTGACAGCCTCAAGCGTAAATTTCGGTTTTCGCCGGACTGTTCCCCATGTCATGGGAATTGGGCTTGGGTTTGGGCTGATGATTTTAATTGTCGGTTTATTTCTGGGACAAATTTTTCAAAACTCTCACCTGTTAAGAGAGGCATTGCGCTGGGTTGGTGCCAGTTTGTTGATTTATGTATCCTACCAAATCATTACATCAGGCGGATTGGGTCGAACCGATGGCGCGCCACGCCCGATGAAATTCATCGAAGCAGCAGGGTTTCAATGGATCAACCCGAAAGGTTGGGCTATGGCGATTGCCCTTACCTCTCAGTTTGTGACAACCGCGGCGCCTTATTCGACCGCCGTCATTTTAAGCGCGACGTTTGTGGCTTTGGGAATTTTATCGTCGGGAACATGGGCTGCATTTGGGATACCACTTCGACAGTTTTTGAATAACCCAACCCGCCTAAAGGTGTTTAATTGGGTCATGGGGCTGACAATCGCAGGCTGTATTTTATTGTTATTTGCCTAACATATACCTTTACAATGTTCACAACACGCGTATTCTGAGCGGCTTTTTGTTGCTTGGAAAAACCTATGTTTCGTTATTTTGAAAATTTAGTGAACCCATTTCAAGACGCGCCCCTGCGCGATCACCCGCCACAGACCGTTTTGGGGCTGATCAGGGATTACTGCGCTGGGTTTCGCGGCGTCTTTATCGCAACTGGCGTAATTACTGTTTTGGCAGCCAGCATCGAATTGGTGCTGATTTATGCGCTGGGGTGGTTGATTGATCTGCTCAGCAGCAAATCGCCGGCCCAAGTCATTGACCAAGACCTGCCGATTTTGCTTGGGCTTGTGGCCTTTGTTTTGGTTATTCGCCCGCTTGTGTATTTTGTCGAATTTGCATTGCTTAATAACACCCTAATCACAAATATCGCGACTGCATTTCGCTGGCGCGCGCACCGTCATGTTATTCGCCAATCCATTGGCTGGTTTGAAAATGATTTCGCAGGCCGTATTTCCAATCGTGTGATGCAAACCCCGGGGGCCGCGGGAGAAGTTGTGTTCATTGTATTTGACGCGCTGGCCTATGCGATTGCCTATGCTGTGGGGGCGGCCATTGTATTGCAGGACGCGCATCCGCAACTGGTCATCCCAATGATTGTGTGGTTGACCAGTTACTTTGTATTGGTCCGTTGGGCGGTGGTCCGAATTGGTCCCGCGTCCAAGGCTGCATCAGATGCACGTTCAAACCTAAACGGACGCATTGTGGACAGCTATACCAATATTCATTCGGTAAAAATGTTCGCCAATGATGCAAAAGAATTGGAATTTGCCCGCAGCGCGATTGCCAGTACCCGCGAAACTGTTGCCGCCGAAATGCGTATTTTCACGAAAATGGATGTTGTCTTGATGTTGCTGAATGGCCTGCTGATCTTGTCTGTCGTGGGCTGGTCCGTTTGGTTATGGATGCAAGGGGCCACAACCACCGGCGTTGTGGCTGCATCATCGGCCTTGGTGTTGCGATTGAATGCGATGACGGGTTGGATCATGTGGGCGGTCACCACATTTTTCCGCGAAATCGGCGTTATGCGCGAAGGTATGGAAACCATCGCCCACCCGCTGACCCTGCGCGATCGCCCCAATGCCCCCAATTTATCCCTGACCACAGGGCGCATCGAGTTTGATCAGCTGACCCATCATTATGGACAGGACGCAGGCGGTTTGGACACCCTATCCCTGACAATCGAGCCGGGACAAAAGGTGGGGCTGGTCGGTCGATCAGGGGCAGGAAAATCAACATTGCTGAAATTGTTGCTTCGGTTTTACGATCCAGAACAGGGCCGCATTTTGATTGACGGCCAAGATATATCACAGGTGACCCAAAACAGCCTGCGCCGCAGCATCGGTATGGTCCAACAAGACAACAGCCTGCTGCACCGATCCATTCGCGACAACATCGCCTATGGCCGCACAGGAGTGGGGCAGAGCGAGGTCAGTGATGCCGATATATTGGATGCAGCCCGCCGCGCCCAAGCGTTGGATTTCATCACAACCCTAACAGACCGCGACGGCAACATCGGATTGGACGCCAAGGTGGGCGAACGCGGTGTCAAATTATCGGGTGGGCAACGCCAGCGCATCGCCCTGGCCCGTGTTATCCTGAAAGACGCGCCCATCCTGTTGTTGGATGAGGCAACCAGCGCCCTAGACAGCGAAGTCGAAGCCGCAATTCTAGACACGCTCTATGATATGATGCAGGGCAAAACTGTCATTGCAATCGCACACCGGTTGTCAACGATCGCACAGATGGATCGGATTATCGTGATGGACCAAGGCCGTATTATCCAAGATGGCGCACATGACGTGCTATTGGCACAGGGCGGGCTATATGCTGATCTATGGACACGACAGTCCGGCGGATTTTTGACAAACGATTAGGATGGGTATGCGACACCTAGCAAAGGCCATAAACTTTAAACAACCCGCCCCATCCGAACCACCGCGTGCATTATGGCCATTTCTAGGCTGGTCTGTTTTTGGCAGCCGCAAGTACATAGCACTGGGTGCAATTTTATCCGGTTTTTCAGGATTTCTGGATATGGCGGCGTCGGTTGTCTTGGGGTGGGTGATCGATGCCACGGTGACTGCGGATCGTACAAGCTTTGTCATAGACAATCTGACAATGCTGATAGCAGGAATTGTGTTTTTCTTGATAATTCGCCCCTTGGCATTCGGGGCAAGCACATTGGTGCAGTCCTATATCATTCAACCAAATCTTTTGAATATGGTGTTGCTGCGCCTACATCGCTGGACATTGGGACACTCTATTACGTTTTTTGACAATGATTTTGCCGGTCGCATTTCACAAAAAGAATTGCAGACCGCTGGCGCAGTGACCAATGTCGTTATCGAATTTCTGCATGCCATTATTTTTGCGCTTGCATCCGTGCTTGGGGCGATCTGGATTGTCGCATCCCTGGGCTGGGTTCCAGTCGTCATCTTGATCGCATGGCTGGTCATCTATGTATCCGTCATCCAATATTTCATCCCCAAGGTTCGTGCAAAATCGACACATTACGCCGCCGCACGTTCAAATGTTGTCGGTCAGGTTGTCGATGTCATTGCAAATGTCAAAACCGTCAAGTTATTTGCCAACACTTCATTCGAAGATGACGCGGTCATGTCCTCTATGGACAGCTATTTGGAAAAATCATTAGATCGTGCATCAATAATCGTTCGGTTTCGCATTATATTGATGATCATGGCAGGGCTGATGCCCGTGGCGCTGTTGGGCCATGCGATCGCAGGTTGGGTTGCTGGCACTGTAAGCTTGGGCGAAATTACTGTCGCTGGGGCGCTTGGGCTGCGTTTGGCGCAAATGACGGGCTGGGTCAGTTTCACCCTAATGGGCATTTACGCCAATCTAGGCGAAGTCGAAGACGGCATTCAGGCCTTAACCCCCGCACATGATTTGGTCGACACCCCGAACGCGACCAACCTTTGCGTGGACAAACCAACGATCGAATTCAACAACGTAAGTTTCCAATATGGCGATGAAAACGGGGGCATTCGCGATGTATCCCTGTCGGTGCAAGCCGGCGAAAAAATTGGCATTGTCGGGGCATCGGGCGCTGGAAAATCGACTTTGGTCAATCTGATATTGCGGCTGTATGACCCTGAACAGGGTGAAATTCGTATTTCTGGACAAAACATTGCGCATGTCAAACAAGACAGCCTGCGTCGCGCTATCGGTATTGTCAGCCAGGAAACCGCCATGTTCAATCGATCCGCCTATGACAACATTGCATATGGCCGCCCAGAAACAGAACCGGTACAGGTCGAAAACGCAGCAAAACAGGCACAGGCACATGATTTTATCAAAATGCTAACAGACCCCAAAGGTCGCGTTGGATATCAGGCGCATTTGGGCGAACGCGGTGTCAAATTATCTGGCGGCCAGCGCCAACGCGTTGCAATCGCGCGCACAATCTTAAAGGACGCGCCGATCCTAATTCTGGACGAAGCAACAAGCGCCTTAGACAGCGAAGTCGAAGCTGCAATCCAATCATCGCTTGAGACCCTAATGCAAGGCAAAACTGTTTTGGCCATTGCGCACCGGCTGTCGACAATTTCGCGCATGGATCGAATTATCGTGATGCAACAAGGCCAAATCGTCGAAGATGGGACCCATGACGAATTGCTGGCCCAAAACGGTCTATATGCGCGGTACTGGCAACGACAATCTGGTGGATTTATTGGCCATTGATCAGACCGCATAATGGGGCTTTTGCTGATCGGCATTCCACTGTAAAACGCAGTCATGGATCATTATGAAATTATACGTCTGGGCCACCAAGGTGACGGTATCGCGGCGGGACCAATATTTGCGCCCCTTACCTTGCCAGGTGAAATCGTAGCAGGTCAGGTCAATGGCGATCAGCTGAGCGATATAAAAATTGTGACCCCATCGGACCAGCGTATCGCGCCCATCTGCCGCCATTTCAAATCCTGTGGTGGCTGCCAATTGATGCACGCAAATGATGATTTCGTTGCACAGTGGAAATCCGATGTCATCCGTCATGCATTAACGGCCCATGATATAGAAACCGAAATACGTCCCTGCGTTACATCGCCAAAACAATCACGGCGTCGCGCCACGTTTTCGGCACGGCGCACCAAAAAGGGCGCGCAAATCGGATTTCACGCGCGCGCGTCAGATACAATCGTAGAAATTCCGGATTGCCAGCTTGTGGATCCGCGCCTGATGGCAGCCATCCCAATCATAGCTGAGCTGGCCCAAATTGGCGCATCGCGCAAAGCCGAACTAAGCGCACAGACCACAATCAGCGATAATGGTTTGGACATCGCCATGCGTGGCGGTAAACCTATCGATGGACAACTGCGCATCGCCCTTGGACAACTGTGCGAAACGCGAAAACTTGCTCGGTTGTCGTGGAACGGCGAAGTGATCGCCATGCGATTGCCACCGACGCAACAATTTGGCCGCGCTAGGGTGATCCCGCCAGAAGGCAGTTTTTTGCAAGCCACCCAACAAGGCGAACAAGATTTGGTCGCCCACGTCCAAGACATCGCTGGATCTGCCGCGAAGGTTGTTGACCTGTTTAGTGGATGTGGCACCTTCAGCTTACCCTTGGCGCAAACTGCAGAAGTGCACGCCGCAGAGGGCAACGCGGATATGATCAAAGCACTGGATCGCGGCTGGCGCGAGGCACAGGGGCTAAAACGCGTAACATCCCAAGCACGCGATTTGTTCCGCCGCCCGTTGTTGCCCGATGAATTAAACCGATTTGATGCCATTGTGATCGACCCGCCCCGCGCAGGCGCACAGGCACAAATCGCTGAAATTGCATCATCGAATGTCGCGACCATTGCCTATGTATCGTGCAACCCCGTCAGCTTTGCCCGTGATGCGGCGCAATTGGTGCAAGGCGGCTATCACTTGGAATGGATCACCCCGATTGATCAATTCCGATGGTCCGCACATGTCGAACTGGTAGCCAAATTTTCCAAAAAATAACCATTTTGTGATATGTAAAATACCACTGATTTCTGCTAATAAACATAAAACGAGCAGCAACAGGCATATCACAAATGTCATTTATCAAAGTAATCTCACTATGTATTGTGACAGCCCTTGTTGGTGCGTGTTCGCTAAATCCATACTTTGCCGATAAACCAGAAATTACGTCCGTTTACGTGAAAAAGCAGGATCGAAAACTGTATTTACTGAATGGCAACGAAATAATCCGTTCGTATAACATGGGGCTGGGGTTTGCCCCCACTGGGCACAAACAGTTTGAAAATGACGGAAAGACACCCGAAGGTACATATTTCATAGACCGCAAAAACCCGAATTCTAAATTTCATCTGTCGCTTGGTATTTCATACCCCAACGCACAGGATATTGCGCGCGCACGTGCGGCAGGCAAAGCACCGGGTGGTGATATTTTCATTCATGGTCAGGAAAACAAAAAACGCCCCAAATCGCAGGATTGGACTGCGGGCTGTATCGCCGTGACCGACCGCGAAATAGAAGAGATCTATGACCTTGTCCCCGTAGGCACACCGATTTTCATTAAGCCTTAGGTACGGCGGAAAACTGGCTTAGCGCGGGGCCGCCTGTGGTCATTGTCCACCAAATTTTACCATTGGGTTCCTGAAACCATGCAATTCCGATATCCGTTGCATTGGGATCTAAAATCACGAACCGCGTATCAGGATCATCAACCCAGGCCGACAGTGTTTCCAATTCGCCTTCGTATGTTTCGGAAATGACCTCGCCTAGGAATACGCCGATATATCCGACACGGGACACACGGTCCAAGGGCGATGACCCGTCTGATCCAAAATGCCAAGGACGGTTTTGCACGGACATATCACGCGCATGCGTTGCCGCCGCAGCGGCAAGTTCGGCATTGATACGCAAAGGCGACGCACCCACATTTTGCCGCATAACGTTTACAGCATCCAACATCCGATATTGCACCGCAGCCGCATCCTGTTTGCTTAGATCGTAAAATTTTGGCAGCGGCTTTCCGTCTGATCCCAACTGAACGGCGGTACTGGGTTCACAAGACGCCATCACCACAAGACATAGGCCAGCAAGCAAAAATCGGAAATTAAACATGTTTCATCCATCCTCAGGTTGGCCAATGCTTATCGTGCAATGCGTTGCGGATCAAACCCAGTTTGACAGAATCTGCACAGATCGCGATAGTTTGAATTGAGATTGCGACTTTAAAGTCATATGAGTGCAAGAATTCTGATAAAACGAGATATAAGATGTTCACGCGACGCACATTTATTACCACATCCAGCGCAATGCTTGCCAGCAGCGCTTGGGGCCAAAGCGAAAATGTAAACGATGCGAGCACGACAGAAACAGAATCAGATGTGACGGACACAATCCGTCACAATATTTCCAGTTTCCGTGCGCTTGATTGGCGGCCATATTTTCCAAATTTGGAAAACGGGGCGATTTTGGTGGATACATCATCACGCGCCCTGCATTACTGGTCGCAAGACGAAACCATCTATAAACTGTATCCATCGTCCATTCCGATGACCGAGGATTTGACGCGCCGTGGCCGGACCGCTGTGACCCGCAAAGTCGAAGGCCCCAGCTGGCGCCCCACCCCATCCATGTTGAAACGCAATCCAGAATGGCCCAAATTCATTCCCCCAGGACCAGATAACCCCTTGGGGACACATGCGCTGTATTTGACGTGGACCTATTACCGAATCCACGGCACCCATGACACGCGCAAAATTGGGCGTCGATCATCCAATGGATGTATTGGTTTATATAATGAACACATTGCAGAATTGTTCGGATTGACCAAAGTTGGTACACAAGTGTTGCTGATTTGACAGAGCTACACAGTGATTTTACAACTAGAGGATTGATAATTCAGTCCAAACGTATATACCGACGGTGCATCGGACGTCCTAGGGCCCCGAGGTTAACACTGTGTTAAGTGACATAATGAGGAAATAAAATGAAAAAGATCGCTCTTGCAGCTGCTTTCGCAGCAACAGCATCAACAGCATTTGCTGGCAACGTATCAGAACCAGTAATGGAAGCACCAGTAGTGATGGCAGAGCCAACAGGTTCTTCTGCTGCAAACTTGGTATTGCCAGCAATTTTGTTGGTTTTGATCGGTGCAGTTGCTGCAAACGGCTAATCGCTGTTTATTTATTGAAACTGGCCCATTTCTGGGCCAGTTTTTTTATGCGCGCCACATCGCGCCTTTGACATTTTGGGGGCATTCAGCATATCCCTGAACGAAACAACCACGCAAAATGTTATGAAAAATCCGCATATTTCGATAAATCAGGTCAGTCTGTCAGTGGGCGGTCGATCAATTCTTTGTGATATTGATGCACAGCTGTCTGATCGTCGCATTGGAATTGTCGGTCGAAATGGATCTGGAAAATCAACATTGGCGCGCTGCCTGTGTGGATTGATCAAACCAACGTCAGGCAAGGTTATACTTGATGGCATCGACATCTATGCTGATCGCAAACAGGCCATTCGCAAAATCGGCATCCTGTTTCAAAATCCAGATCATCAAATCATTTATCCCACTGTCGGCGAAGAAATTGATTTCGGTCTACGACAAATTGGCCACACCGCCGCCCAAGCCCGCGATGCGACACGCCAGATATTGACCCGCTTTGACACGTTAAACTGGCTAGATCGCCAAACCGCCAGCCTGTCGCAGGGGCAAAAACAACTGTTGTGCTTAATGTCCATTTTGGCAATGGAACCCGATGTGATTGTGCTTGACGAACCCTTTAGCGGGCTAGACATTCCAACCCGGCGCATTTTGGGCGATGTATTCCAATCCCTGCCACAAACGGTAATCCATATCACACATGATCCAGAGGCAATTGAAACTTATGATCAGGTATTGTGGTTGGGCGCGGGGCGGATCCAGCAGATCGGATCGCCGTCACAGGTACTGCCCAAGTTCATGGATGCCATGATGATCGCATCGGGTCTGACATAATGCTGGCGCTGACCTATAGCCCTCCAACACGGCTGCATGCCCTTTCAGCCCCAATAAAATTGGTGGGCCTTTGCGCAATCACAACGGCCCTGTTCATTTTTCCAACCGGGTGGGCCAGCACGATACTGGGCGGTGCGGCATTGGGGTTGTATGCAGCCATGGGCATTGCGTTTTTGCGCGCAGGTCTGCGCACCCTATATGGGTTGTGGCCATTTGTTGTGGTTTTGGGGCTATGGCATGCATGGCAGGATGATTGGGACAACGGCATTTTGATCATTGTGCGTTTGATCACAGCCGTCGCCTTTGCCAATTTGGTTACAATGACCACGCCGCTGCAGGATATGATTGCCTGCCTTGTGCGCCTGCTGCATCCCTTTCGCCGACTGGGGTTAAATCCCAATGCGGTGTCATTGGCGATTGCAATGATGATCCGTTTTATCCCTGTATTTTTGGCCCGCGCGGACCAGTTGAAATTGGCATATCGCGCGCGATCCCATCGTTCTGGCCGCTGGACGATACTTTTTCCACTTGCGCTGGGCATGCTAGATGATGCAGACACTGTTGCCGAAGCCCTGCGCGCACGCGGCGGGATAACACCGAAAGACTGAGCACAATGGAAAAAGCAACCGTTCACATCGCCCTGTTTGCAGCCCTAATTGCGGCCTTGGGGCTGATCCCCAAACTGATGCTGACCAGTGGTGTTCCGATCACCGCGCAAAGTATGGGGATCATGATGGCTGGTACAATTTTGGGCGCGAAACGGGGGGCGGCCGCGGTTGCGTTGTTCATCGCACTGACGCTGGCAGGACTGCCATTGCTGTCCGGGGGACGCGGTGGTTTGGGTGTTCTGGCGGGACCAAGCGTTGGATTTGTTGTGGGCTTTCCCATTGCTGCATGGGCGACAGGCTGGATCATGGAACGCTTGCACGCCCTGCCAATCAGCATTGCCGCAGGAATTGCCGCAACAGTTGGTGGGATCATAATTCTATACATCCCAGGCGTTGCGGGCATGGCCCTGATGTTGGACAAATCCATTTCGCAAGCGGCGCTGCTGATCACCCCGTTTTTACCCGGTGACGTGATTAAGGCGGTCATAACGGCATTACTGACCCAAGCCATTTTTGCTGCGCGGCCCGCCAGCGTATTTTCGCGATCAGGATCGTCGTTGTAACACAACAGCCGTACCCAATCCGCCTGCCGCAGCGATTGCCGCCAGCCCACGGCCGCCATTCGCCGCCATGATATCATGGAACAACCGCACGGCCAGCACCGCCCCCGATGCGCCAATCGGATGGCCCCGCGCCAGTGCGCCGCCCTGTTGATTAACGCGATCTAGGGGCAAACTGGTCAGTTGGCTGCATAACATCGCTTGGGCGGCATAGGCCTCCATCATTTCGATATGGGTCAAGGTTTGGGGGTCGATGTTTAATGCACCCAATACCTGATCAATCGCGTAAACGGGGGCGATTGCGGGTTCATGGGGGGCTGCGGCTACTGTTTTCCCGAACACCACATCCACACCCGCAACACCATGTTTTTTGGAAAATTCAGGCGACACCATGACGACAAAGCCCGCGCCATCCGCTGCAATCGCCGTATTGGCATAGGTTATTGGCCCATCAATCTGCGGCGCGCGCGCGCAGACCCGATCAGTCAGCGGGCGGGCATAGGGATCATGCGTCGCACCATTATCTGACACCGCAACAATTTCGCGCTGCAAACTGTCACGCGCGGCAAGCGCATTTGCGTGACTGCGAATTGCCCAATCGTCCATATCCGTTTGCCGCAAGTCATATTTTTCCGCAACTTGGGCCATAGCCCGATCCATGTCTGGGTCGGGCATTGGCGCGGGGGCAAATGCAGGGCGATCGTAATGCTGCGCAAGCGCGGCTGGATGTTGGGACGCCAGACGAATGGGGCGTGTCGAATAACTCTCAACCCCGCCTGCGACGATGACATGGGCTTGGCCTGCCTCAATCATGGCCTTGGCCAACAGTAGGGCATCCAGACCGCCCACACATTGGCGATCGATGCTAAGACCTGCAACAGTGTGGGGAATACCCGCAGCCAGTGCACAAAGCCGCGCAGGATTGCCACCACCGCCCAATGCATTTGATACGATAACCTCGTCCACCTGATCCGGGGTGATCCCTGCCTGCACCAAACAGGCGCGCATGACGGGGGCCGCCAAATCCGGCAGGGACAGGCCAGCCAAGGCCCCATTTTTGGGGGCAATGATTGTGCGCAGGGCAGAAACAATCTGTGTTGTCATAGGCGGTCTTTCAACTTGGCCAGATCGGGTTTTCCCGACGCCAGCACGGGCCATTCATCAGGGTGTATAATGTCGATCTGTGTCGGGATCATATACCGTGGCAGGTGTTCGTTCAAATGCGCCAAAATGTTCGGGGCTATCATTGGATCCAGTGCACAGATCATGGCGCAAATTCGATTGCCGCGCAGGGCATCGCTGTTCCCCAAAACGGCGCAGGACACCACACCCGCATAACCCAGTATACAGGTTTCAATTTCTTCGGGGTGAATATTTTTGTCACCCGCCAAGAACATGCGCGACCTGCGGCCCGTCAAAAACAAATACCCGTTTTCATCCATAAACCCACGTTCCCCAACGCATATCCAACCATTGTCACGCCATGTCGTCGCGCTGATGCCTTGGGTATAGCCATCAAACAGATAGGGCGACGTGACCCAAACATCGCCCTGACACTCATCAGGGTCAACGTTTCGAATGTCGATTTGCACATCAGGAAAGGCACGCCCAACCGACCCCGCGGGCGTAGCCGGATCTGCCAGGGTGATAAAGCTGGTTTCAGCCGCCCCATAGAATTGCAAAACCTGCGCATTTGGGGCGGCCTGTTTCACCAAGGCCTGCGTCCCCGCATCCAAGACCCCACCGCCAATCATTACAAATCGCAATGTACCTAGCGCCCCTGCCGCATCGCCCATGCACAGCAGGCGAATTTGCGTCGGCGTAGCATAAAGAACTTTGACCCCATGACGTGACAGTATTTTGCGCTGGCCCGCAGGATGTTTGACCTGAACCGGCACATAATCCGCACCTGTGGCCAGTGCCTCGGCCCCGGCGTACAGCGTTAACGAATGGCTAAGATGACCCAATGTGGCATAAACCTGATCTGGACCGAACAGGCGCATATTATGCCGAAACGATGCCAACCAACTGTCACAGGTGCGGCGCAATTGTTTTGGGGCCTGCGTCGTGCCGCCAGTTTGACATTGAAACCCCGCGCCATCCCTGGCAGCCGTGGGCGTAATATGGGTGGACCCAACCACAGGTTCAGATACGCGATCACGGATCAATGCGAAAAACTGATGCCATGCTGTCACAATATCATCCAGCGGAACACCGCCGGATATGGGCCCCACCAAGCGTCCGTGATGCGTGTTCCCCTGCGGATCAATCAGCGTCGCGTTAGACGCCCAATCAAAACATATGGTCAAGCCATGGCTCCTACGAAAAAAGCGTTAGGGAATGCCTAACGCTTTGTCCATGATAAGTCATGTGAAACTGTGTTTGTTATTAAAACAAACCCTCTTGTTTCGCGATCAACGCGGCCTGTGTCCGATTGCCAGCCCCGATTTTGCGATAAAGTGTTTTTACGTGCAGTTTGATTGTTGGCTCTTGCAGGTCCAAATCACGCGCAATTTCTTTGTTTGATTTACCTTGTGACAGCCCCTCTAACACTTGTAATTCACGGCGTGACAGTTTTTCGGCCAATGGGTTTGGTGCGGCCTCTTCTTCTTGGGTCATGAAATCAATCGGGGCATATTGTTCGCCCATAGCCATAAACCTTACAGCATTGACCAAAGATTTCGCAGAAAGCGTCTTGGGCACAAATCCCGCTGCCCCCAGTGCCAATGCCTCTTCTGCGACGGCACGGGTGGCAATGCCTGACATAAGGGCGACGGTTTGACCACCGTTGTACGCAAGTGCTTTCTTTAGCCCCTCTAGCCCGTTCATACCTGGCATATTGTAATCCAACATGACCAAATCAAACGGCCCTTTGGTATCTACCATGGAAATTGCACCGTCAAAATCAGATGCTGTTACCGTTTCAATATTCCCCTCGCCTTGTAAAAATAAGACTAGAGTATCTTTCAAAAGGTCATGATCATCAGCAATTAGGATTTTCATATCTATCCGCCACTAGTTAAAATGTAGTCTCATCTGTTCTTAAGTATGGTTCAAATGCATTCGGACCACAACTTTATTCGCACAAATACTGTTTCCAACAGATACAATCCTATATCTCAATGTATATTTATTGTTATTTTTTAGTTACTTTTTGCACATCGCAGTTAATCTTAACCACCCCAAAAGACCATAAATTATATCTTTTTAATATACTTTAATAGCAATAAGAACCCTTAAATCCGTTGTTTTTGAGACAGGGATCGGCATCCATGCGGAATTTCTGGATCGCATCTTTAATGATTTTGAAAGCCTGAATTCCGAATATAACCGCAGCACCGAAGGCGCCGGCCTAGGGTTAAGTATCGCACGACGGATGGTGCAGGCCTTGAACGGCAAAATCGGTGTCGAAAGCACCCAAGGTGAGGGCAGCTTGTTTTGGATCCAAATCCCCGTTGATCACAGCGATATGTCATGGACAGGGGACGCCACTGCTGATCACACCACCACAAGCACGCTCACACCATTGAACGTATTAATGGTCGAAGACAACGAAATAAACCAGTTTGTCCTGCGTGAAATGTTGGAAAATGCGGGCCATATTGTCGATTTGGCGGAAAACGGGGCCAAGGGCGTCGAAATGGCCAATGCGACAAAATATGATGTAATCTTGATGGATATCAGTATGCCGGTCATGGACGGCATCACCGCGACCAAAGAAATTCGCTCGGGCGATGGATTGTCAGCAAACAGCCCCGTCATCGCAGCGACGGCCAATGCAATGCCAGAGGAAATTGAACGGTTTAAAAGTGTTGGGATTAATGACATTCTAAGGAAACCGATCAGCAAACCAAGCTTGGTATCAAAACTGACGCAGCTGATTGAAAACAAAGCACACCTAAAGTTTATGGGAGAAAATGTTATGAGTGCCGATTTGGTTGATGTTGAAAGGATCACATATCTTAAGGATGAACTTGGTGTAGATGTCGCCAAATCACTGGTCGCACGCCTAGATCAAGAGGCGGACAAGTTACTAAAAGATGTCAAAGACCCCGCAATCAAAACCCGCGACACGGGCGAGGTCGTGGCCGAATTGCATAAATTCGCCGGATCATGTGCCGCACTGGGCCTGTTTGGCATGCAGCGCCATTTAAATACGATGGAAAATATGGGCAAACAGGGCGACACAGATCGGATGTTTGCAGAAATTAATACGCTGATTAATGTTTGGCAGTCTTGCCGTGAAACATTGATCGAATACGAAATTCTATAATTCACCGTTAAATAGCATAAAAAAAACCCGCTGATAATCAGCGGGTTTTTTGTTTTAATGTCATACGCCTTATTCAGGACGTGTGCCGTATTTAATCGGTTTCCAAATACGTTTGTTGGTCAGATACAGCAGCACTGACAAAACTGTCAGGAACAATACGCCAACGAAACCGGCCTGTTTGCGTGCCATCATTTTTGGCTCGGCCGTCCACATCAAAAATGCAGCAACGTCTTGTGCTTCGTTTTCTAGGGAATTGGAATGTCCGTCATCAAATTCGACATCCTCACCGTACAAGGGTGGGCTCATTGAAATCCAGCCACCAGGAAAGGCGGTGTTTTCATACAGTGTTACGCCGGCTTCTTCTTTTTCTTCGCCAGTGTAGCCTGTCAGCAATGACGCGATGTATTCTGCGCCACCCATACCTTTTACCAGCTGGTTGATGCCCGATCCATAGGGGCCGTGGAAACCCGCACGCGATTTGGCCATCATGGACAAATCAGGTGCACCTGCGCCTGTGTTTTCAGGGAAATGGTCCGCTGGACGGGCTGGACGGAAATCGTCCAGATCCGCGTCATACACTTCGAACTGTGCCGCATAGGCGCGCACTTGGTCCTCGGTATAGCCCAACGCGCCTTCGTCACCCAAGGTGCGCAGTGGAACATATTTCAGACCGTGACATGCAGAGCAAACCTCGGTGTATACCTTTAGTCCGCGCTGCAGCTGATTTTGGTCATAGGTGCCAAATGGTCCCTCGAACGAAAAATCATAGTCGGTGATGTGCTGATCGCCACCGCCTGCGGCGAACGCCCCTGATGCTGTCAGGGTCAGTGCGGTAACCGCGCTTGTGATAATGTGTTTCAACATTTTCTTCTGTCCCTTTTCTTACTCAGCTGGCGTTTCAGATTTGCCATAATGTGCGTTGAAATCGTCTTCGATTGTCAACGGTTGCGGTGCTGGTTTCTCAATCACGCCCAACAGTGGCAAGATGACCAAGAAATAGCCGAACCAATATGCAGACCCAATCAATGAGAAGGTCGCATAGGGTTCTTCGGCAGGCATTGCGCCCAGCCACATCAACGCGAAGAAGTCGATGACCAAAATCGCAAACCACAACTTCAACTGTGGACGATACCGTGCGGAACGGACCGATGATGTGTCAAGCCAAGGTGCCAATGCCATCACGATAATCGCACCGAACATTGCCAACACACCAAAGAATTTCGCGTCGATGATGCCACCTGTGATAAAGGATGCGAATTGCACAACCCAAACCTCAGATGTGAACGCACGCAAGATCGCGTAGAACGGCAAGAAATACCATTCAGGAACAATATGCGCAGGTGTCGCCAGTGGGTTTGCCTCGATATAGTTGTCGGGGTGGCCCAGATAGTTTGGCATGAAGCCTACGATCGCAAAGAACACGGCCAAAATCACAGCCAGTGCGAACAAATCTTTGATCACAAAATATGGCCAGAATGGAACGGTGTCTTTTGCCGCTTCTTCTTTGGAACCGCGGCGCACTTCTACGCCGGTTGGGTTATTGTTGCCTGTGGTGTGGAACGCCCAGATATGCACCGCAACCAAACCTGCAATCAGGAATGGGAACAGGTAATGCAAACTAAAGAACCGGTTCAGCGTCGCGTTATCAACGGCAGGACCGCCCAGCAACAATGTTTGGATCGGCTCACCAATGAATGGGATCGCACCAAACAAACCGGTGATCACGGTCGCACCCCAGAATGACATCTGACCCCATGGCAAAACATAGCCCATGAACGCAGTGCCCATCATCAGCAGGTAAATCAACATACCGATGATCCATGTGATTTCGCGAGGCGCCTTGTAGGAACCATAATACAAACCACGGAAAATGTGCGCATATACCGCAATAAAGAACAGTGACGCACCGTTCGCATGCAGATAACGGATCATATGACCGCCGTTTACGTTACGCATAATATGTTCAACTGAGGCAAACGCCAGATCAACATGCGGCGTATAATGCATCACCAAAACAACGCCGGTGATGATTTGCAGCGCCAAACAGAATGTTAGCACGATACCCCAAATCCACATCCAGTTCAGGTTTTTGGGTGTCGGGATCATAATTGTATCATACAGCAGTCCAACAATCGGCAAACGGCTGTGTAGCCAATGCTCGGATTTGGACTTGGGTTCGTAATGGTCGTGTGGAATTCCAGCCATCTTTACGTCTCCTTAACCCAGTTTGATTGTGGATTCGTCCACAAATTCAGCGACAGGCACGGGCAGGTTTGTTGGCGCCGGACCTTTGCGGATACGACCAGCCGAATCATAGTGTGACCCGTGGCACGGACAGAACCAACCTTGGAAATCGCCAGACGATCCGCCCAGTGGGACGCAGCCTAGGTGCGTACAAACGCCCATCATGACCAACCATTCGCCCGCTTCGTCCAATGCGCGGTTTTCATCGCTAGCATCGGCACCCGGTTTGTTGGCGTTGGCAGCGTCTGTATCAACCAAATCGGCCAATTCGACAGCGCGCGCGCGCTCAATATCTTCGGCAGTACGACGGCGAATAAACACCGGCTTGCCCAGCCATTTAACCGTCAGCTGTGATCCAGGCTCTAAACCGGATACATCTACGCGGATCGAGGCCAGCGCCTTAACATCTGCGGAAGGGTTCATTTGATTGACCAGTGGCCAAACTGCAGCACCTGTTACAACTGCGCCTGCGCCAGCAGTGGCGTAGTACAGAAAGTCTCTGCGGGTGCCTTCGTGATCGTCTGCATGTGACACGAGGTTAACTCCATTCTTTCGGCCAGAAGCGGCCCATACGGCATGAGGCCTAGGATTGAACCTAAACCAATACTCGGGGGTATGTAACGCTGTAAAACGGCCGCGTCCAGCATCCAGTTACACAGTTTTCAAAATTAGCGCGGTTCTGTCGCGGTAATATCCCAGTTTTTTGCGATATTTTGGCAAATTTTCAGATCAGCTCGCACAAATCTGCAATGTGATTCTGTCGTTATTTGGCAAAAGCTGCGGAATCGCCCCAGACTTGGCGCACCCGCGCATCACGTTCGCATGCATCACGATACAGCTGATATGCCTCACTTTGCCGCTTGGGCCCAAACCGCGTTAATACAAATCCTTGGCCTTTGTAGTAATCCTGATGATAATCTTCGGCCATGTAAAACACATCCAGTTCCAAAACGGGCGTAACAATGGCCCGCCCTAGGTCAGATTGTGCCTTGGAAATTGCGCGTTTTGCTGGCGCGATTTGATCTGGGGTTGCAAAAATTGCGGTGCGGTAACTGTCCCCACGGTCACAAAATTGCCCACCCGCGTCGGTCACATCGACAGAGCGCAAAAATTTATGCAAAATTTCGTCCAGACTGATCTTGGCAGGGTCAAAATCAATTTTGACCACTTCGTAATGGCCCGTACCACCGCGTGTCACCTGTTTATAGGTGGGATTTGCTACTGTTCCACCGGTATAGCCAGACACGGCCTCAGTAACGCCATCTAGTTTTTCAAAGTCAGATTCAACACACCAAAAACAGCCACCTGCTACAACGATGCTATCAGCATGTGCGTCAGGGGCAGCGATGGCAAACGTACCACCAAACAGTGCAAGCACCGCGAATTTTTGGAAAATCTTTTTCGTATCAAACATTGTCGCACCTCTTATGGCTTTGACATCACAGTGCCGTAATTTTCACAACGAACCAAATCAAACCGACACGGTTCACGCTAAGGTGAACAATTTTTACACTTGGCCTTTGGTTTTCGTGACGCTAGCGTGGCGAAAAAAGGTTCACCATGATCGACACAGTCACCACACACCAAGCGCAAGAAGACCAGCGCAACAACGATATTTTGATCTATCTAAACGGCAAAATTGTGCCCAAAGACCAAGCTGTTGTCAGTGTCTATGACAGTGGTTTCATGCTGGGCGATGGTGTTTGGGAAGGATTACGGCTGTATAACGGCACATGGGCCTTTATCGACGAACATATGGACCGCCTGTTCGAGGCCGCCAAAGCCGTCGACATCGACATCGGCATGACCCCCGATCAGGTGAAACAGGCGATTTTGGATACCCAAGCCGCCAATCAAATGACCACCGATGCACACGCGCGATTGATGATCACCCGCGGCCCCAAGGTGCGCCCGTTTCAACACCCTGCGTTGTCGCAATCTGGCCCGACGATCACCATCATCATGGAACATTCGAAACCTTCAATCCCGAGGCCCATACGGTTGGCAACTGTTCCGCATCTGCGCGGGTTACCGATGACACAGGATCCCAAATTAAACAGCCATTCGAAACTAAACTGTATCCTAGCCTGCATCGCCGCCGAGAAAGCCGGCGCAGACGAAGCGTTGATGTTGGATATCAATGGTTTTGTGAACACAACAAATGCCTGCAATTTCTTTATTGTGCGCAAAGGGGCCGTTTGGACCAGTACGGGCGATTATTGTATGAACGGCATCACGCGACAAAAGGTCATTGACCTGTGCAAAGCAGATGGGATCCCCGTTTTTGAACGCAACTATTCCTTGGTCGATACCTATGGCGCGGATGAGGCATTTTTGACAGGCACCTTTGGCGCGCAAACGCCGGTCGGATCCATTGATGGGCGGATCATTGGAACAGGCGAAATGGGCCCCATGACCCAACACATCCGATCCCTATATAGATCACTGATCGAACATGAGGTGGCAAAATGAACCTAGCCATGTGGTCTGGACCGCGAAATTTATCAACGGCGCTGATGTATTCCTTTGCCAATCGGTCCGATTTTCAGGCCATTGATGAACCGTTTTATGCCTGTTACTTGACCAAAACGGGCCTGAACCACCCCATGCGCGATGATGTCTTGGCCGCGCAACCGCATGATGCCGATGATGTGATCGCCGATCTGATTGCGCCACGGGGGCACCATTATTACCAAAAACATATGACACAGCATATGTTGCCCGATATTCCACGCGATTGGATTGCGCAGGTGAAAAATGTATTTTTGATCCGTCACCCACAGCGTGTCCTTGCCAGCTTTAGCGCGAAATATGACAACCCGACAGCGACAGATATTGGATTTAAGCAGCAATTAGATTTGTTCAAGCAAATTCAATCGTCAGGCCAGACCGCCATCGTCATTGACAGCACAGACATCCGACGCGCACCACGCGATATGCTGACAAAATTATGCAACGCAATTGGTCTGGAATTTGATCCAGCCATGTTGACGTGGCCCATCGGCCCAAAGCCATACGACGGGGTCTGGGCGCCACATTGGTACGAAGCGGTTCACAAATCATCAGGGTTTGCACCCCCAGAACAAGACATGCCGCAGCTGGCTGAGCCATTGCAGGCCATCGCGGATGCCTGTCTGCCCTATTACCAAGAAATGCGCGCAGGAGCCCTGTAAATGCCGACTGAGGGCGGCGCACAAATAAAAAACGCAAAACCTAAGATTGCCAAAGGTGTGACTTCGTTGTATGCGCTGTGTCTAATTTCTAGATGATAAGAGGCCCGAATGAGCGTTTCCATGCTATCCACCTTTGTGAAGCCGATGCACCCCGAAGGGCGCAAATTTGTGGCAATCGCAGCCGCGATTACCGCAGGGCTGTTTTTGCTGTGGGATCCATTGGGTTGGATTGGTCTTGGGCTGACCGTCTGGGTTTACTACTTTTTCCGCGATCCTGAACGCGTCACGCCGGAACAGGCCGGCGTTATGGTGTCGCCTGCGGATGGTGTCGTATCGCTGCTGGAACCCGCCGTTCCCCCCGCCGAATTGGAATTGGGCGACGAACCAATGCTGCGCGTGTCGGTGTTTATGTCTGTGTTCAATTGCCACGTAAACCGCGTGCCCACAGCCGGTACAATTACCAAAGTGGCCTATCGTCCCGGTAAATTTTTCAACGCATCGCTGGACAAAGCATCCAAAGACAACGAACGCAATGGTATCACCGTGGAATTGCCCGATGGCCGCAAATACGGCGTCGTTCAGATTGCCGGACTGGTTGCGCGCCGTATCCTATGCTGGTCAAAAGAGGGCGATTATTTAGGCCGCGCAGAGCGTTTTGGTTTGATCAGATTTGGGTCACGTTTGGACATTTACCTGCCCGAAGGCGCAGTCTGTAAGGTTGCGATCGGTCAAACAATGATTGCAGGCGAAACGGTTATCGCTGAATTACCTCCAGTGTCGGAATAACCACATGGCCCAAGACCCCCAATCACGCGAACGTATCCCCTTTTATATGTTGTTGCCAAACCTTGCGACGATTTCGGGCATGTGTTTGGGGATCACATCCATTCGCTATGCGATAGAACAGAAATTTGAAATCGCAGTAATCCTGATTTTGATTTCCGGAATCATGGATGGCTTGGATGGGCTGCTGGCCCGTCGTTTGAATGCGGCATCCGATTTCGGGGCGGAATTGGACAGCCTGTCTGATTTTTTGTGTTTCGGTGTCGCCCCTGGTTTATTGGTCTACGAAGTATTTTTGCGTGGCGAAACCGGCGTGGCATGGATTTTTGTGCTGGTTTATATCACATCGGCCTGTCTACGCTTGGCCCGTTTCAACGTGGCGCGCGCTAAACCGACAGAAGAAACATCGCGTCATTTCACTGGGGTGCCGGCACCAGCGGGTGCAATGTTGGGACTGTTCCCAGTGTTTTTATATATGTCTGACACAATCGATATCACGGAATATCCGATGCTGGTTGCCCTATGGTTAGGGTTTGTTGGATTTTTAATGATTTCACAAATCAAGACGTTTTCACCGAAATCCATCCGCGTGCCACGCAAACTGGTCAGCTTGGCGATGGTTGCCGTGGTGATCGGGATTGGGATGTTTGTGGCGCATTTGTGGATGCTGATGGTGGCTGTTGATTTGGTGTATTTGGCCAGTGTGTTCTGGGCCATCGGCAAATCACGCGGCCGCGTCATCGAATAACCCCACGAAATCATCCTGCGGATCGATTTAACCATTACAACAGAAATAAAAAACAGGCCGAATAATCGGCCTGTTTTGCGTTTCAATGATTGATTTACGCGTCGAAACGATCGGCGTTCATCACTTTGGTCCAAGCAGCGGCGAAATCCGCCACGAACTTGGCCGATGAATCGTTTTGCGCATAAAGCTCGGAATAGGCGCGCAGAACAGAATTCGACCCAAAGACCAAATCCGCACGTGTCGCCGTCCATTTCACATCACCCGACGCACGATCAACGATGTTGTATGTGCCACCGTCGACAGGAACCCATGTATAGGCCATGTCTGTAAGGTTCACAAAGAAATCGTTGGTCAACTGACCTTTGCGATCGGTAAAGACGCCGTGTGCTGTGTCACCGTGGTTGGTGCCCATAGCGCGCATGCCACCGACCAAAACGGTCATCTCAGGGGCGGTCAGCCCCATCAACTGTGCACGATCCAGCATCATTTCCTCGGCGCTAACAGCGTAGTCCTGTTTTTGCCAGTTGCGGAAACCATCCGCGACAGGTTCCAACACGTCAAAGGATGCGACATCTGTTTGTTCCTGTGTTGCGTCACCGCGCCCCGCCATGAATGGCAATGTCAGATCGTGGCCAGCCGCTTTGGCCGCCATTTCCACACCGACGTTACCCGCCAACACAATTGTATCGGCAATGGATGCGCCCACCGCTGCTGCCAGCGGTTCTAGCACGGACAAAACCTTGGCCAGACGGTCAGGTTCATTGCCTGCCCAATCTTTCTGTGGGGCCAAACGAATGCGCGCACCATTGGCACCGCCACGGAAATCAGACCCACGGAATGTACGCGCGCTGTCCCATGCAGTTGCGACCAGTTCTGAAACGCTCAAACCACTATCCGCGATTTTTGCTTTCAACGCGTCGACATCATAACCGGTGGATCCTGCGGGAACTGGATCTTGCCAGATCAGCTCTTCTTCGGGAACTTCTGGTCCGAAATAACGCGCCTTGGGGCCCATATCGCGGTGGGTCAGTTTGAACCATGCACGGGCAAAGGCATCATCAAATGCCGCAGGATCAGCCATAAAGCGTTCCGAAATCTTGCGATATTCTGGATCGATTTTCAGCGCCATGTCCGCATCTGTCATCATTGGCATGCAGCGGATAGATGGATCCTCTACATCAACGGGCATGTCCTCTTCTGCGATGTTGATGGGGTGCCACAGGTTTGCACCAGCGGGTGATTTGGATTTTTCCCAATCATATTTGAACAGCAGTTCAAAATACCCATTGTCCCACTTGGTTGGGTTTGTGGTCCACGCACCTTCGACGCCACTGGTGACGGTATCACGGCCAACGCCACGTGATACGTGGTTCATCCAGCCTAGGCCCTGTTCGTGAACGTCCGCGCCTTCGGGCTCTGGTCCCAAATCGGCGGGGTTGCCGTTACCATGTGCTTTACCAACGGTGTGGCCACCGGCAGTCAGGGCTACGGTTTCTTCGTCGTTCATCGCCATCCGAGCAAAGGTCACGCGCATGTCGCGCGCAGTTTTCAACGGATCCAATACACCGTTCACACCCTCGGGGTTCACATAGATCAGGCCCATTTGCACTGCGGCCAGCGGGTTTTCCAATGTGTCGGCGTCGCGGCTTTCGTCATAGCGGCCAGATCCCAGCCACTCTTTCTCGGCGCCCCAGTAAATATCATTTTCAGGATGCCAGATGTCTTCGCGACCGAATGCAAAACCAAAGGTTTTGAAGCCCATGGATTCATAGGCCACATTGCCTGCCAAAATGAACAGGTCTGCCCATGATACGGAATTGCCATATTTCTGTTTGATCGGCCACAGCAAACGACGTGCTTTGTCTAGGTTGCCATTGTCAGGCCAGCTGTTCAAAGGCGCAAAACGTTGGTTGCCAGTATTGGCGCCACCACGTCCGTCGGTGGTCCGATATGATCCAGCAGCGTGCCACGCCATACGGATCATCAATCCGCCATAGTGGCCCCAGTCCGCAGGCCACCAATCTTGGCTGTCTGTCATCAAAGCGGTCAAATCCGCCTTAAGCGCATCTACGTCCAATTTCTCTAATGCGTCGCGATAGTTGAAATCAGCGCCCATTGGGTTTGTCTTGCGATCATGCTGGTGCAAGATTTCTAGGTTCAGCGCATTCGGCCACCAATCCATAACATTTTTTTGATTGGTCGAATTTGCGCCGTGCATCACCGGGCATTTGCCCGACATATCTGAATTATTTCCGTCCATAAATTCCTCCGTCTTAGACGTGTGAAAATGTGTTCAGTTCTGTTTTGAACTGTATGCATAAAGTAGTGCGTTTTAGAATAATTAAAAATTATATTTTTATATAATAATGATATCATTAAGTTATTAAATAAGCTCATGGCACATCGCCCCAAAAATGTGTCATATTGGTAATTTTTATACTTTTAACCGTAGAAACCTATAAAAAACGGACCTTTTGCCGTTTTTGGGATTATACGAATTTAAAAGGATCCAGCAATGTTCGGCCGCAAGACCCAGAAATCACAGTTTTCCGCCTTTGCGGACACCGATGTCATCAAAGCCCTAGATAAAAGCCAAGCTGTTATTTCATTCAGCCCTGATGGCACCATCTTGCAAGCAAATACCAATTTTCTGCAAACACTTGGGTATCAGCAAAACGAAATTGTAGGGCAACATCATCGGATTTTTTGTGACCCAACCTATGTTCAATCCCACGAATACGCCGAATTTTGGTCGAATCTACAGGCCGGTGAATTTCAGTCGGGAACCTATACAAGGCTGACAAAAAATGGGCAGAGCGTTTACATCCAAGCAACCTACAACCCAATCAAAAATGACGCAGGTAGCGTCGTCGGCGTCATAAAATATGCCGTTGATATCAGCATTCCAACACGCAAACGAAACGAAGCGATTGCCAGAACGCAGGCCGTTATTTCCTTTACCCCCGATGGCACCATTAAGGACGCAAATCAGACATTTCTGGATGTCACAGGTTATGACCTAAACGATATTGTGGGCCGGCATCACCGCATATTTTGCGAAAACACCTATACCGAAAGTGCAGATTACAAACGGTTTTGGTCTGACCTGGGCAAGGGCGTATCCAAGACGGGCAATTTCAAGCGGCTGGCAAAAAATGGACAGGCGATTTACCTGAACGCATCCTATAACGCAGACTATGATTTGCAGGGCAATGTCGTCGGTGTGACCAAACATGCAACTGACATTACAACCGAGGTCGCAAACCGCGAAACAACCGCGGAAATCGCCCAAGCCACATCTGCCGCAGTCGAAGAAATGAATTCAGCCATTGCCGATATATCCGCGTCCGTTCAGGTAGCGCGCGATGGCGCAGAGGCTTTGGTCCACTCTGCAACAGGTACCAAAGATATTGTCGAGCAACTGATCGCATCATCAGAAACCATGGCCCAGACCGTGGAATTCGTATATACGATTGCCGACCAAATTAACCTGTTGGCGCTGAACGCCGCGGTTGAGGCCGCACGTGCAGGCGAAGCAGGCAAAGGGTTCGCCGTCGTCGCCGGCGAGGTAAAAAATCTAGCCAACAGCGCTACAAACTTCACCCAAACCATCGCCAAGGAAATTGAAACGATCCAAGATATTTCTGCCAAAATCTCGGGCAACACGGATCAGATGATCAAAAAAATTGGCGCATTGCAGGGCGATACGGATTCGATTGCGACCGCAACACAGGAACAGGTGTCTGTGACCAACGACATTGCCCACCAAATCATGGATTTGGCGGATATGGTCCAAGCCAACTGATATCCACTGCCAACGCGCCGTATAACCGTTTTGCAAATTGTCATTCGCGCGCCACTGTGTTGACAGACGCTTTGGTTCATTCCACCTGATGACACGCGGTTTTATCCGCCAAGATGGGAATGATATTGGATCTAGGCTGAAAGCCGATACCACATCGACGCCAGATTGGGCCTAGGCGCGGCCCAAGCGAACGCAGTTTCAAAATTGTTCAGAAACGATATCGTTTCTCAGCGTATGGCCTTGGGCACCCCCAAGGCCATATGCGGTCTTAAATCAGACAATTCGACCGAATTAGCCGATCACATTATGTTCGGGACCATAGGGATAGCCTGTGATATTTTCATTGCCATCTTCGGTGATGATTAAAATATCATGTTCACGATACCCACCTGCGCCAGGTTGACCGTCAGGAATCGTCAGCATGGGTTCCATTGAAATCACCATGCCGGGTTCCAAAACAGTGTCGATATCTTCGCGCAATTCCAATCCGGCTTCGCGACCATAATAGTGGCTAAGCACCCCGAACGAATGTCCATATCCAAATGTGCGATATTGCAGCAAATCGCGTTCTTGGAAAAATTCGTTGATTTTATGGGTGACATCAGCACAGCTGACACCCGGTTTCAGCAGGCTCATTCCATATTCATGCGCATCGACGTTTGCCTGCCATACGCGCAACGATGCATCATCGACCTCGCCCACAAACAATGTCCGTTCTAATGCGGTGTAATATCCTGAAATCATCGGGAATGTATTCAGGCTAAGGATATCACCACGCTGCAATTTGCGCGATGTCACGGGGTTGTGCGCCCCATCGGTGTTGATCCCCGACTGGAACCATACCCATGTATCGCGATATTCAGCGTCAGGGAACCGACGCGCAATTTCCAACTCCATCGCATCGCGGCCTGCCATGGCCACATCGATTTCGCGCGCGCCCTCTTTGATGGCATCACGAATGGCATAGCCGCCCACATCGGCCGTGTTGGCACCGGCGCGGATCAATTCGATTTCTGCCGCTGATTTGTGCATCCGCTGACGCATCGTGTCCGGTGCAATATCAACCACCTGTGACGGTGCCAGATATTCGTTCATCAAACCCTGTGATGCCAATGTCATGTGATCATTTTCAACACCGATCACCCGACCTGAGCCAGTAACAGATTTGATCGCAACCCAGTAATTGTTGCGCTGCCAATCGGTATAGGTGATGTTGTCGCCATATCCACGCCGCCACGGCTGCGCCGCATCAATACCTGCGCTGATGGTCACGGATGTCTCTGGCGTGACAACCAAGGCATAGGGCCGACCAAAGGCACAATATAAAAATCCCGAATAATACGAAATATTGTGCATAGATGTAAAAACACATGCATCTACGCCACGGGATGCCATAGATTTGCGCAGACCAGCCAAACGCTGTTCATATTCCGCATTGGAAAATGGCAATATTTTTTCACCTTGGTGAAAACGATAAAACTGAGGACGGTTCATAGTTCACTCCTATCAGGCCGAGCGGACAAACAGGATATCACCGCATCGACCATTAAAAACGTTCCCGGCGTACAGGAGGTCAATGTAGGTGAGAGGATCACAGCGACGCCATCGCGTGACCATGGCGCGATTAATCATAAAAACAATTCATTTGGCAAGATCCCAAATGACGCAATCGCATTTTTTCGTCCCCAACGGGCAATGCGCATGTCTGACGCTGTGCCTGAAGGCCCATAATCAAGCCATTCCCAAGTTGCACACCCAATCGAAACTGTCCGCAGCATGACACCGACACGAACGGGATCGCCATAGAATACGGATCAGCGCAGCGTCAGTGGTTGGGACAGCCCCGTTCGGGTGTCATAGGCCACCACGCCCCCTGATGGGACAGAGCGGCCCGTGATGGCATTAATCACCACCTGATGCGTCACCATCAGCGTCACCCGATCTTTTGGCAGCTGTTGTAATTTTTGACGCAACATCGCCAATGTCGCATCGCGCGGGGCGTGGTTTTGGAAAAACGAATTTAGTCCGGTAAAGGGGACATGTGCCCCCATTTCCAACAACCGCGCGGTGTCCTGACAACGGCACCATTGGCTGGAATAAATCTGATCAATTGCTACATCCGCTTGGGCAAACGCCTGACCAATTTCACGGGCCTGCGCACTGCCCTGATCATCCAGGTTTCGCTGCGTTGCGCAATCCGTCACATCGAAATTATCAGGGTCCCCAAACCCAGGGGCCAAGGCATGACGCATAAATATAACATTGTACTGCGATGGATCTAGCTGTTGTAGGGTGATCGTCTGGCCAACGACAGGTCCAACGCACCACAGGCCAATAAACAACGCCATCATACAGTTTTTAAAACGCCAAAATCTGAACATCTTGGTCTCCTTTGATATTCAGATAGGGCGATGGCCGGATATTCCCAAGCGGGTCACTGTTTAGGTTGGCAAAATCGCCAATCCAGCTGTGACAAATAACGCCAAGAATATGGTTTCGGCCACAATCAATGCAATCGCAGCGCCCCCAACCTGCGCCACATCACGCAACGATGTTTTCATCCCAACAGCGGCAATCGATGTCAACAGCGCCCACCGAGACACCGCACCAGCCCAATCCGTAAATGCGGCAGGCAATGCAACCGCTGAATTAAGTGCGGCCAACAGGATAAATCCAATTACAAACACTGGTAAAATCGGCGGACGGCTGCCGCCGTCTGTGGACGATGGGACATAGGCACGCACCACCATCGTTGCAATCACAACAACGGGGGCCAGCATGGCAACGCGGAACAACTTGATCAAAGTTGCAGTTTCACCAGCTGCATCAGATACCGAAAATCCAGCACCCACGACCTGGGCGACATCGTGAATGGTTGCCCCCAAAAATATCCCGATCGAGCGTTCATCAAGCCCCATAGCGGTTGCCAAAATCGGATAAATAACCATTGCAATTGTGGACAACAGCGTCACACCAACAACCGTAAAGACCAAGCGTTGTTCGCTGCGCTCATCCTTTGGTAATACGGCCGCGATTGCCATAGCAGCCGATGCCCCACAAATCGCAACCGCACCAGCAGTCAAAAACGAAAATCGTGGTCCATGCCCCAATCGCGGGCCGATTAATAATCCAAATCCAATCGTGGCGATCACACCCAGAATGACCAAGCTGACCAATCCAAAACCCAGATCTGAGATCATAGAAACACTGATACGCAGGCCCAGCAATGCAACGCCAAAGCGCAGCACAGTTTTGGCACCCCATTGGATACCCGGACCACAGGGGCCTTCGACCGATAAAAAATTCAAGGCAATGCCAAACAAAAGCGCCATCAACATAGCCGGTGCGCCATAATGTTCTGCCACAAATTGCGCAGAAAGTGCGACCAAGATGGACACCAGAACACCGGGAAATAATTCGCGTAAACGCGAATGCAAATTAGCAACTCTGCTCATGTTGTGCCTTCTGTTTTTATGTGGTTTGGCCCGCTGCCAATTTCAGCGCGATATCATGGTAATTCTGCGCGATGGTCAACCCATTTTTGTGGGCCAAAGCACGTTTTGTGAACCGCGATGCACCCGACAGCCGCGTTCCATCCTGTTTTAAGATTTCACCAATCAAAGTTTCAAAACGCTGTGCAAAATCAGCATCGCTTTGCATCGGTTTTATCGCTAGCAAATATTGTCCGACGCGTGGGGCCGGCCCGGTTGCAGCAAAAAAGGATGATGCTTGGAAACTGAAATTTGCGCCAGTCAGTAAGGCGGATAAAACCTCAACCATCAAAGCCAAAGCCGTCCCTTTTGCACCGCCAATCGGGACCATTGACCCTTGCAGCCCCTGTTCTGGATCTGTTGTAGGATGGCCATTTGGATCCAGTGCCCAGCCTTCGGGGATGGACGCGCCAGTGCGTGCGGCGTTCATTACTTTGCCGCGCGCGACAACAGACAATGACATATCAATGACCAATGGATCTGCCCCAGAACGAGGCACGGCAAAGGCAATCGGATTTGTCCCAAATATGGGGGTACTGCCACCGGCTGGTGCAATCGCAGGCGGTGAATTGGCAACCATGATCCCGATCAAACCAGCTGCTGCCAGCTTTTCGACCTGCAATGACAATGAACCACAGTGATGCGAATTCGTCACCGCCATCGAGGCGATGCCAAATTCTTGGGCGACCTTGATCCCCTGTTGAACAGCCATATCCAACGCAGGATATGCAAACCCGCAATCTGCATCAATCAGCAATGATGCGGGATGGACCGCCTGACAGGTTATATTTGCAGCTGGGTTAATTTTGCCGCTGCGCGCCTGAGCCGCATAATCGGCAAGGCGGGAAAATCCATGGCCCACCTGTCCGTCTGCCTCGGCATCAACTAGGGCTGTGGCAACAGATTGGGCAACGTCAGGCAACACACCTTGGGCGATCAACGCATCGCGGATCAGCGCATAGGCAGCCTGTAATTCAAGAGTAACTGTTTGTGACATATAAAAATGCGGCGGCACAATTTCGGTGCCGCCGCCCTTTGATTTGAATTAAGCCGAACGATACAGCTTGGTCATTGAGAATTCGCGGTGTCCCAGTGCCTCAGCCGCAGTGTTACGACCGTTTGCAGTGCGGCGGATCATTTCGATCAAGTCGTCGCCTGCTTCGTCAATGGTCATTTCACGACGCAAGATACCAGACACATCGACATCAACGTGTTCGGACATTGTGCGCACAGTGCGTGGGTTCGCCGTGATCTTGATCACTGGAACGATCGGGTTACCGACCACGTTACCCTGACCTGTTGGGAATGTGTGGATCACAGCACCACCCGCAGCCATCAACGTCACACATTCAGCCGCTGCTGAAGAGCTGTCCATGAAATACAGACCATTGCCCGACTTTGGCGCTTCTGCTGGTTCTAGGATATCGATGTAACGCGATGTACGGCCGATTTTTTCCAAGTTACCCAAAGCTTTTTCTTCGATAGTGGTCAAGCCGCCTTCGATGTTGCCTTTGGTAGGCTGTGAATCTGACAGGTCATCTGTTTGGTGTGCAAAGATAACGTCGTCTTGATACGCTTTCCACATTTTGTACCAACGCTCGCCAACCTCTTCGTTGATTGCGCGTTCTTTACAAATGTGCTCAGCACCTGTGATTTCTGATGTCTCACCAAAGAAACCTGTGATCCCTTCGGGCAGCAATTTGTCGTACATGTTGCCAACAGTCGGGCAGGATCCCAGACCTGTTGTTGTGTCTGATTCACCACATTTTGTGGACACCCAAAGTTCTGAGATTGAACACTCTTCACGTTGGTATTCAGATGTCATGTGGACGAATTCTTTTGCGGCCCAGCTGGCGCGGCGGATGGTTTCGAAATCACCGTTCTGTTCGATCGAAAATTCTGCGACAGGCTTGCCTGTGGCGCGAATACCGTCTGCAATACGCTTGGTCCAGCCTGGCTCGATCCCGATGACAACAACTGCTGCGACGTTTGGGTTTGCGCCTGTGCCGATCATCGTGCGGAAATGCAATTCAAGGTCTTCGCCGAACTGCAAACGACCATAGGCATGCGGGATCGCCATTGTGCCCTTGACGTTGTTTGCAACCGCTTCACAAGCTGCGTTCGAAATATCGTCAACTGGCAGAATGACAACATGGTTACGTACGCCAACACGACCGTTTTCGCGGCGGTACGCTTGGACTGTGATATTTGAATATTTAGTCATAATTACAAATCCTTACCAACGCTTGGTTTTACAGTTATGGGTGTGTACGTGATGACCCTGGGGAATGTCAGCAATAATTTTGCCAATATCTTCGCCATATTTCATCGCGGTGTCGCCCTCTTTCAGATCTTTCAGCGCGACTTTGTGTCCGATCGGCACGTCAGCATGCGCTGTTAAGCGAAATGTTGAATTGTCGTGCGTCACACAGACCAGCATGTCTGTTCCAGCCGTCAGGCCTTCTACGACGACAACGCCAACGTTATCTGCATGTTCATGCACCAGTAGATGCGGGATTTCTGACATAGGTGTCTCCATCAGTTGGGTTTCAATATAATTTTAGGGCTGGCAACGGTGCCGGCGCGAATATCGTCGAACGCCTGTTGCCCATCAGCCAAGGCGCGCGCTTGGGTCCAATCCAACGGGCCCAAACGCCCATCGAAAATGGCCTGCGCCGTCTGGCGGAAGTCTTCGGCCGTATAGGTATACGTGCCAAAAAAGGTGATTTCTTGCAAGGTGATGCGGCGCACATCCAAACCACCGGTGGATTGTCCCAAACCGATGTGGCCGATCATGCCCCCTGCCCGCACACAGGCGGATGCCGTTTCGCGCGTTGCGGCATATCCCACGCCATCAACCACGAAATCATATGAGTTTTCCATCGGCTGATCATCCCCTGTGATCACCGATTGACCACACTGATCGCGCAGATAGGCGGCACGCACAGCATTGGGTTCGACGATTGTCACATCGTCCACACCCTGCGCGCGCAGCGACAGAGCTGCGCCCAAACCAATGGCGCCCCCGCCCAAAACCAGTGCACGCAGATCCTTTGGCGCACGGTTGATCCGTTCCAGACCCAAACGCACGGTATGCCACCCACATGCAATCGGTTCGGCCAGCGCCGCTTTGTCCAAATCGACGCCACTGGGGACAGTGACCAAATTTGTTGCGGGCATGCTGACATATTGGGCAAAGGCCCCTTGGCGTGGCATCATGGAAATGATCTGACGGGCTGCGCATAGGTTATCGCGCCCTGACACACAGGCGTCACATGTCCCACATGTCACAAGCGGGTTGATTGTCACGCGTTCACCATCGCGGGGGCCACCAATGATAACGCCGGCGGCTTCGTGACCTAAAATCAACGGAGCGGGCCGGCGTTCATCATGTCCTAAAAACGCGTGCATGTCAGATCCACATATACCAACACTGTCAACTCGGATCACATGTTCGCCATCGGCGGGGACCGGATCCGGCATATCTTGATAGGTCAGTGTTTCAACACCTGTGTAAACCAATGCCTTCATTTTGCTGTAAATCCCCCATCAACCATCAATATCTGGCCCGTAACATAGGCCGACGCATCTGAACACAAAAACAGCATGGGGCCGTCCATATCAGACACTTCGCCGTTTCGTCCAATACAAGTTTGCGCGGCGTTGCGCGCGGCCCGTTCTGGGTCGGCAAACACCGCTGCCGTCAATTCGGTGCGGAAAAACCCCGGACCAATTGCATTTGCCGTGATCCCGTATTGTGACCACGCCTGCGCCATGGCACGCGTCATCTGCGCAATACCCCCCTTGGACGCACCATAGGATAGGCCCGCAGGAAAGGCGCGATAGCTTTGCAATGACGCAAAGTTTACAATGCGCCCCCAACCACGTTCGCGCATCGCAGGCACCAAAGCTTGGGCCAAGAAAAACGGCGCGGCGAGGTTTAGATCCAGCGTGGTATCCCATGCCTCAATCGTGATGTCATCCGCCTCTTGGCGGGTGTTGATCCCTGCGGCATGCACCAAAATATCAGGATCGCCAAAGGGAACAGCGACCCGTTTTGCACAATCAGCCCAATCGCCCCGATCGGCCAAATCGGCCACCACAGGAACACAGGCATCGCCCAATTCATTTGCCAAATCAGCCAAAGCATCGGCACGACGCGCCACGGCAACAACCTGTGCCCCCACGGCCGCCAATACCGTTGCACTGCGCCGTCCCAATCCGGAACTGGCGCCTGTTACAACGGCCACCTTGCCTGTCAGATCAAACAAATCGCTGGGCTGCACTGGATCACTCCTCGGCGGTTAGATCGAATGTTTCGTCTGGGAAATATTTCGCCAAACGAATATCGGCAGTGCGGGCATGGCCCTCCATACCTTCTAGGCGGGAAATGCGTGCGGTTGCGATGGCCACAGGTTTTGACCCTTCGCGTGTGGCACGCTGCCATGTGACGATTTTCATGTATTTATGGACGGACAAACCGCCCGTATAGCTGGCCGCACCTGATGTGGGCAGAACGTGGTTTGTACCGGATGCTTTGTCGCCAAAGGCAACGGTTGTCTCTTCGCCCAAGAACAGCGATCCATAGCAGCTAAGACGTGACAACCACCAATCCAGATCCTGCGCCTGAACGGTCAAATGCTCGGGCGCGTATTCATCGGATGTCGCCGCCATTTCTTCGCGGTCGGCACATAGGATCACCTCGGCATAGTCGCGCCAAGCGGCGGCGGCATTGTCGCGGTTAACCTCGGGCAGTGTGTCGATCAGTTCAGGCACGCGCGCCATGACCTGTTCGGCCAAGCTGCGATCATCTGTCACCAACCAAACGGGCGAGTTATATCCATGTTCCGCTTGGCCCACCAAATCGGCAGCAACGATTTCCGCGTCCGCCGATGCATCTGCCAAAATCAAGCTGTCTGTTGGACCTGCGATCATATCGATGCCAACGCGGCCAAACAAAATGCGTTTCGCTTCGGCGACGAATTGGTTGCCAGGACCGACCAAGATATTTGCCTTGGGCAGACCAAACAGACCGAATGTCATTGATGCGACCGCCTGAACACCGCCCATGGCCAAAATAGTATCCGCACCACAAACATGTGCCGCATAAACAATCGCCGGCGCAATACCTACGCCCGGACGGGGTGGCGAACAGGCCACAATGTGATTACAACCGGCAACCTTGGCCGTTGTTACTGTCATGATCGCGCTGGCGATATGGCTGTAACGTCCGCCCGGAATATAGCACCCCGCCGCATTTACCGGGATCGATTTCTGACCCGCGATCAATCCGGGGACAATTTCGATTTCGACGTCTTGCAGCGTTGTTTTTTGCGCTTCGGCAAATTTTTTGACGTTTGCATGGGCAAACTGGATGTCCTGTTTTAGTTTCTCGGGCACCAATGCGATGGCAGCGTCGATTTCCTCTTGGCTCAGGATGATGCTGCCTTCGTATTTGTCGAATTTCGCAGCATAGCCCAACGCCGCTTGGTCGCCGCCTTGCTCAATATCATTCAATATGCCTTGAACGATTTCAGTCACATCCGAAGCATTCGATTGGGACGTTAGGGTTGCTTTCTTCAGGTACTCTCTGGTCATTGGACAGTCCTATTTTAACTATTATAGTTGGATTTGGAACATGTTGATGGCCCAGCGCTGTGTCCTACGGAAACACACTTAGCAAACAACGCGAATTGGTTTTTCGACATCACAACAGCTGAACGATTCCCCAATTGCACGGGTGTCTGCGCAGCCTTGGGTGATAGACCAATATTCATGACATTCCTTTGGGTGAACGTGTCGATTCGGATTGAATGTAAGCGCTTTCAAAATTTTATGCAAGCGCTTACATTTTCAAAATAATGGTGTATAAGTTTTCGCCAACTGACACCTCTAGGATCAACACCGTGCCGATTAAACCAACACACCCCCCCCTGCCAACCTTGGCAGATGTTGCCGATTTGGCAGGCGTGTCGTCAGCGACTGTGTCGCGGTGTTTGAACGCACCCGACAAAGTGGGCCAGACCACCAAAGACAAAGTGATGTCCGCCATCGACGAATTGGGATATTCACCCAATTTCGGCGCACGCGCCTTGGCGGCAAAGCGGACCAACACCATTGGCGCAGTTATTCCCACGATGGATAACGCAATCTTTGCGCGCGGCTTGCAGGCCTTTGAAGAGGAATTAAACGAAAATGGCCAAACCCTGCTGGTGGCCAGTTCAAACTATGACCCCGACCTTGAAGAACGCCAAATTCGCACCCTGATTGCGCGCGGCGCAGATGCGTTGTTGTTGATCGGCTATTCCCGCGACCCCAGCATTTATGAATTTCTGTCGCGCCAAGGTATCCCAACCGTGGTTTCTTGGGCCCATGATCACACACAAATGCAGCCATCGGTCGGATTTGACAACCGCGCCGCCAGCCATGCCTTGGCAACCCATGTCATTGGATTGGGGCATCGAAACATTGGCTATATCGCGGCAAATACCGCCACGAACGACCGCGCCCGCGATCGTGTAACGGGCGCGCGCGATGCCATGGAGCAGGCAGGGTTGGATCCACAGGGGTTGCAGATTATGGAAACCCGCTACTCGATCACCAATGGTGCCGAGGCCTGTGGTGCATTATTATCGCAGCATCCAGACATTACCGCGATCATGTGCGGGAACGACGTATTGGCCGTAGGTGCGTTGCGTCAGGCGCAAAAAATGGGGTTGGATGTTCCACGCGACATTTCAATTACCGGATTTGATGATATCGAAATTTCCATGATCACAGAACCCGAATTGACCACCGTTCATGTCCCACATCGCAAAATGGGGCGTGCTGCGGCACGGTATTTGATTGATACCATTTTATCCGACACCCCGCCCGCGCCGGTCGCGCCATTGACGACGGATCTGTGTCTGCGCGGCACATTGGCCGCGCCGAAATTGCGGGCTTAATCAGCCTTTAACGCATCTGCGATGGCATTTGCGGCACTGCGCATAAATCCGTGTTCCGATCCGACATAGAACATGGACACACCGTATTTTTCCGCCCATTCACGGCCCACTTGGGCATTGGGGACAAAACTGGCGTATCCTTTGCCATGCGCTTTGGCGGCGTCCCCGATGGATTTTAGAGCCGCGTGTAATTCGGGGCTGTTTTGATGATCATATCCCATGCCCACCGACAAATCCGCGGGGCCAGAAAACAGCGCATCAATGCCATCAATGGCTGCAATTTCTGATGCAAGCGGCACGGCATAGGGTTCCTCAATCTGGGTGATAACAACGGTTTCACGTTGGGATTTTTCCAACAGATCCGGCATGGATTTGGTGGCAAATTCGCCCCACCGCGATGACCCTGCATATCCGCGCCCGCCCAAACCAAAACGGGCCGATTGTGCCACGTCTTGGGCAACCTGAACAGTGTCAACATGGGGGACGACAACGCCCACAGCGCCACAATCTAACGCCCATAAAATTTCGCGCGGGCTGTGATCGCCGACACGGATCAGAACCGGAAAATCCAAGGCACAGGCCACAGCCAAACACTGATCAATCACCGCACGATCAAAGGGTGCATGTTCCGCATCCAAGCATAGAAAATCAAATCCACTTTGGGCAAAAACCTCAACCAGATTATAGTGTGGTGTTTTCAGAAAGGTGCCTGCCAGCGTTTCTTGGCCGAGCACCCGTTGGCGAAATTGGGATATGCGTGACATTTATGTTCCTGACTGCTGTGCATAAAATGTAGTAGCTAAATCATTGACCTGATCCGGCGTTTCCATTGTCGGAATATGCCCACATTGGGGAATAATATGCAATTGTGATCCTGCGATCCCGTCCGCCAGTGTTTGATGATCGTGCAAGGAACACAGTTTATCCTGCTCCCCCATGATAATCAGTGTGGGACATTGAATTGCACCCAAACGGTCCGTCACCGCAACGCGGTGCTTCAGCGCCAGTGACTGATTTTCAAAGGCGCGCGCGCCCAAATCAATCCCCATATCCAAACAAATACGTTCATTTTCAGCGTTCGCCGATCTGTCATGGAAATAATTTGGCACCATTTTCTGGGATAAGATATCCGCCAGCCCCCTATTTTTCACGGCATCAATCTGCGCAGCGCGCAGCGCCGCAACCTCGGGCCGGTCGGCACGTGCATTGGTGTCCAACAACATCAGGGATGCAACGCGATCCGGTGCCTGCAACGCCACGGGCAGCGCAACAATGCCCCCCATCGACAGGCCCACCAGATGAAAACGACCATCGATACGATCCAAAACGGACTGCGCCATGTCCGGTATGGTTGTTTGATCCACCAGATCAAGACAGTGAATATCAAACTGGTCGGAAAACCGATCCATGAATGCCGCATATAACCGCTGATCACACATCATCCCTGGTAACAACACAATCGTTTGCGTCATATTACAAACCCCTTTTTACCCTGTTGGTGCGCCATGCTTGGCAAATGCGGGCAGCGCACGGCGCAAACGCAGTGCATTACTGACCACAAAAACCGACGACAATGCCATCGCACCGGCGGCCAACATGGGCGACAACATGATCCCCCAAATTGGATACAAAATCCCCATTGCAACAGGGATCAGCGATGCATTATAGGCAAAGGCCCAGAACAGGTTTTGCCGAATATTGCGCAGTGTTTTATGCGACAGATCAATCGCATTGACGATCCCGCCCAGCGCGCCTGACATTAACACCACATCTGCCGCCTCAATCGCGATATCGGTGCCGGTGCCAATCGCGACGCCAACATCCGCAATGGCCAAGGCGGGCGCATCATTGATCCCATCGCCCACAAATGCCACGGTACCGTATTTGGCACGCAATTGCTTTACGGCGTCCACTTTGCCCTCGGGCAACACTTCGGCGATGACGTGATCAATGCCGACACTGCGTGCAATCGCGTGGGCTGTTTCGGATTTATCACCCGAAATCATGACAACATGCAGGCCCGCGTCAATCAGCGCAGAAATCGCGGCGGGGCTGTCCGGCTTTACAGGGTCGGACACCGCAATCAGCGCGGCAATGTCATTGTCACGGGCAACGTATAAAACAGTTTTACCTTGGCGGCACCATTCCAGATCGCGCGCTGTCCAGTCAGCGGTGGAAATTCCTGAATCCGCCATAAATTGCGCCGATCCGATTGCGTATCTGTGGCCCGACACCTGTGCCCGAACCCCACGCCCTGTGGTATTTTGAAAATCAGTCGCGGCGGTAGGATCAGCGCCTTGGGCCTTGGCATAGCGTAAAATCGCGGTAGCAACGGGGTGTTGTGATCCCGCCTCGATCCCTGCGATGGCGGACAAAACATCGTTTGGGTCATGGGTGGGCGCCGTTTGGAATTCGGTCAGCTCGGGCTGGCCTAATGTCACGGTGCCGGTTTTGTCCAAAGCAACGACGGACACCTGTGATAATTCCTGTAAGGCCTGGCCTTTGCGGAACAAAATCCCCAAACCAGCGGTGCGGCCCATACCAACCATAATCGACGTGGGCGTTGCCAACCCCATGGCGCAGGGACACGCAATGATCAAAACGGACACACCTGCCACCAAGGCAAACGATATATCCAACGCTGGGGCAAGCACCAGCCACAGCATCACGGTCAGCACAGACAACCCCATGACCACTGGAACGAACCACAACGTCACCCGATCAACCAAGTTTTGGATGGGTAATTTCGTGTTCTGCGCGCGTTCCACCATCCGAATGATTTGGGCCAAACGGGTGTCATCGCCGATTTGGGTCACCGCCACGCGCAGCAAACCGGTCAGGTTCACGGTTCCCCCAGTCACGGTTGATCCTGCCTGTTTGTCTACCGCAATGGCTTCGCCTGTCAGCATGCTTTCATCGACGTGGGAATGGCCATCGATCACCAGCCCATCGGTGGCGATCCGTTCACCCGGGCGAACCAGCAGGGTATCATTCAGCGCAATTTCAGCGGCACGACATTCGATAATGCGCCCATCGCGTTCGACTTGGGCCGAGGCAGGCTGCAAATCCAACAGCGACCGAATGGCTGCACCGGTTTTGCCCTTGGCCCGCGCCTCAAGATAACGGCCCGCCAGAACCAATGTCACAATCACAGCCGCGGATTCAAAATAAACCGCACGCGCCTGATCCGGCACCACATTGGGCCAGATCATGACAACCAAGCTATATCCATAGGCCGCCAATGTCCCCACAGCCACCAGCGAATTCATATCTGGGCCGCCGCGCCGCAATGCGTTCAGACCCTTGGTATAAAAATCACGGCCGGGGCCGATTAACACCAAACTGGTCAGGATCAGCTGGATCATCCAACTGGACTGCGTGCCCAGCGTCATTTGCACCCAATGATGCAACGCAGGGATCAGATGCCCGCCCATTTCCAAAATGAACACGGGCAAGGTCAGCACCAAGGCCCAGTAAAATTTGGCCCTTAGACTGTGGCTTTTGTCGTTTTGTGTTTGATGCGCACTTGCGCGATCATCTGACATGATTGGGTCAGCTGAAAACCCTAGCTGTGCAATTTTATTGGTCAAAGCACTGACATTCACCATATCCGCCAGATAGGTAACAGTGGCGCGTTCCGTAGCTAAATTGACCGAAACCGTTTGCACACCCGGTATTTTGGCAACTGCGCGATCAATCCGCGCAACGCAGGACGCGCAGGACATGCCCGAAATCGCCAAATCCACCGTTTCTGTCAGTGCTGGAAACCCCAGTTTCCCCAAACGTGCAACCGCTTGGGCCAAGTGATCAGGGGTTTCGGCGTCAAAGTGGCCGGTTTCTGTGGTCAAATTCACCGCAATATTCGACAGCCCATCGATACGCGACAGCCCCCGTTCCACACGCGCCACGCAGGATGCGCAGTGCATGCCAGAAATACGGATGTGAACGGGTATTGTTGTTGCCATAACGTGGCCTTTTTGCGATACATGGGACAAATGGCACCTGCCCGAACTGCTTTAAAGATATGCGTATATCCCGCCTGTTTCAACCAAGCAGGCGGATAATTTTGAAAGGCCTCCAAGATGAAATTCCATATTCCAGATATGTCATGCGGGCACTGCACATCCAGCATTCAATCGGCGATCACCAATGCATTTGACGGCACATCCGTTACCTGCGACCTTGACAGTCGAATGATCGAAATCACCAATGCCCCATCAGCCCAACAGATCATTGATGTGCTGGATGACATTGGCTTTGACGCAGAACCTGCGTAGCACCCCAAACCGACAAGGCACGCACAGCACATGATCGACAAACTGGAAATGTTCCTTGCCGTGGCGCGCCATGAACATTTTGGCCGCGCCGCTGAAAGTTTGGGGATCACCCAACCTACCCTGTCTAGCGGTATAAAACAGCTCGAAGATCAGTTGGGTGTACAATTGATTTTTCGCGGATCCCGATTTGGCGGATTAACCCCCGAGGGTCAAAATGCACTGAACTGGGCGCGCAAAATCGTCGGCGACACCCGCCAACTGAAAGAGGAAATGCGCCAGACCCGCCACGGTTTGTCGGGACAGTTGCGCATGGCCGTTATTCCAACAGCCCTGACATGGGCATCAAAACTGGCCAGTTATTTTTGCGACAAACACCCCAAGGTTCGATTCAAAATTCTGTCACGCACATCCGCTGAAATTTTGAAAATGATCGAAAATTTGGAAATTGATGTCGGCCTGTCGTATCTGGACAATGAACCGCTGGGGCGTGTCAGTACGGCACCGCTGTATCGGGAACGATATTTGCTGGTGTGTTCAAATGGATCCGAATTTGCCAAACGTGACAGCGTCAGTTGGGCAGATTTGAATCATGAACGTCTGTGTTTATTGACACAAGACATGCAAAACCGTCGCATCATTGATCGAAACTTTGCGCAATATGACATTAGTATCCAGTCCACGATTGAATCGAATTCCACCATTGTTTTGGTGTCAAATGTGGTTGAACACGGGTGGTTGACCATTTTACCCCAAGATATGGCGCATTTTTTGGCACAGGGAAAACCTGTGAAAACCATCCCCATCACGGGCGGCCATGACGGTCATACTGTGGGTTTGGTGGCACAATACAGTGAACCGCACACGCCAACCTTGGCCGCGTTGCTGACCGCTGCTAAACGGATTTCAAACCTGACCTAGGCGGTAGTTCGTGTGTCAGGATTTATCTGACAACAGACCGCGACGTTTGGCCCAGTGATGGGCATACCACAAAACGCCAAAGATCACGCCAAACGACACCAAAATACCGTTCACATCCGCTGAAATTTCCGCAACAAATCGGATGCTGTGTCCAAAGGCATATCCAAGGGTTAAATATAATGTGACCCAAACGATTTCTCCGCAAACGCTCCAGACTGTGAACAGCGGCCATCGAAAATGGGTCGCGCCGCATAATATGTTGACATAGGGTCCCAAGGGCGACATCAGCCAACGCGACAGAAATACACTGATCCAACCCGATCGATGTAATTGCACCTTGGCGCGATCAACAAGCCGCGATTTTGGATTGGCACGTTTGAACCGCGCCAACAGGGGCGCCCCCCACAATCGCCCCACGCCATAGCCAATCTGATCGCCCATAATGGCAGCACCTGCCGCCACGGCCCATGTCACAACCATCGGCAATTCACCGGCTGCAATCATAGATCCACAAGCCAACATGACCAAGGATGACGGCACAGGGATCGCCAAACACGACAACATGACGATCAATGCCAAACTGGGCAATCCCCACAGCGTCACGAATTCTAGGGCCTGTTCAGTCACCGGCTACCCCTTGGGTCGCGATCAGCCAGTCGTGCAGATCTGACAAAAGGGTTTCGATATCGCGACCTTGCTGATTTGCGATCTGCGCGATGGTTATGGGATGTTCTCGGTCGTTACCAAGCTGTAGAAATTCGGCAATCTGTTGGGGGTTCAGATCATAGGACCGCGCTATATAGCCAGGTGTCATCCATGGTTCGGGCGGTTGCAATCTGTGATTTGGATCCATCCAGTACATCGTGAAAAGGATCAGTTTCATGGAGAACATGCAGGCCGCCGCCCCTGCCAAAATTGCCCCACAGAACAGGCGGGGGTGGTGGGATTTCAATACAGTAAACAAATGGATTATATTTTTCATTCACGCCACCCCTCAATCAAAATGGCCCGAAAATCATTCACATTGGTCAAGGTTGGCCCCGTGACAATTTGATCGCCCAAAGCCGCAAAAAACCCATGCGCATCGTTTCGCGCAAGCGCCTGTTGTGCGCATACGTTTTTACGCTGCGCCCGCGCCAATGTATCGGGACCAGCATAGGCACCCGCGACCTCGGCCGCGCCATCGACACCATCGGTGTCGCAGGCCAAAACATGGATCCCCACCTGCCCATTCAATGCAATCGCTGCGGCTAGGGTATATTCGGCATTCGGCCCGCCAATACCATTGCCGCAACGTGTAACCGTACATTCGCCCCCCGACAGCAGCAGCACAGGACACTTGGGCCGCTGCGTCTGAATGGCGATAGCTTGGGCCACATGATCGCTGGCCAGATCGCGGGCCTCGCCTTCAATCGCGTTGCCCAGAATGTGGACATCACAGGGTGCGGCATGCGCTGCTGCCGCCTGCAATGACACCATAGGCGATGCAATGATATGCGTCGAAATTCTAGTCATATCCAGATCGGGACAGACATAGGCAGCCATCGCCTGCCGCATATGATCTGGCAAAGTTATGTTCCATCTGTCCAAGATATCCATCGCCTGCCGCGCCGTGATGCGGCTGGGCACGGTGGGACCGGATGCGATAAATTCGGGATCATCCCCTGGCACATCAGAAATCAGCAAATTCACCACACGCGCAGGCGCGCAGGCTTGGGCCAGTTTTCCGCCCTTGACCAATGACAGCGTTTTACGAACCGTGTTGATTTCATCAATGGCCGCGCCGCTGTCCAACAGCTGTTGGGTCAATGCCATTTTATCGTCCAAACTGACCCCAGATACAGGTGCACACAACAACGCGGATCCCCCACCGGAAATCAGCGCGATCACCAAGTCATCGGGGGACAAATTCTGGACCGACTGAACAATCCGCTGGGTCGCCAAAACACCCGCCTGATCTGGAACAGGATGGGCGGCGGATAAAATTTCAATACCTTGGGTCGGACGTTCATAGCCATAGCGTGTTACGACACAGCCTGCGCAGGGGCCATAATGCGCCTCGACCGCTTCGGCCATGCGCGCCGAGGCTTTGCCAGCGCCGATGACAATCAATTTCCCCTGTGCGCGCGGCGGCAAAAACGGGGCAACCCGCAGCATCGGATCGGCCGCCTGATAGGTGACCCGAAACAAATCGGTTAGAAACGTTTTCGCAGCCTCATGCTGCATGTCTATGAAAACCACTGGGCATAGTCACTGACCAGCAAATGTGTTGGCGACACGTCCTCTTGGATTGTGGAAAATCGGCCAATGGGTTCACGGAAAATGTTATCGGTTTCGTCGTCATTTACGGTCGATACCTCGCCGATCAACACATCGCCCCCTTCGCCCCAAAAGGCATGCCAATCCCCCGGCATCAAGGTCACACTGGCGCCCGGTTTCAGGATCAGTTTTTCACCGGGCCCATAGGGCCGTGCAATCCCGTCGCAATACACAACGCCACCCCGATCGTGGGCAAAATTGCCCGCATCATCTGATCCATACAGTTCAACAACCAAATCCGCACCGCCACGGTTTATGATATCTTCAGCCTTTAGACTGTGCGTGTGCATGGGGGATAATTGATCCTGACGTGATATCAACAGTTTTTCGGCATAACACATGCCGCCACCCCGTTGCAGATCGGCCAATCGCCCATTGCGCAGGGTGAACAAAAACAGCCCCTGTCGATCAAAATCGCCAACGCCGTAATCGGTAATATCCCACCCGCACCGCGTGTCAATAACATGGCGCGCGACCGATTGATTTTCGACAAATTGTTCCGGCGTCCAGTAGGCAAAGGGCGGCAATACAAACCCATGTCGGCGCATGAATTCATCGGCCTGTTCCATAATGTGATTAATCCGTGATCGCTGCATGTCGCACCTTTGCAATTCAAGTGGTTCGTTGTCTTTGACGCAAACAGTAGCAAGCGTTTCGATCGCTTTCAACAATCACCGTCAGCTTTGGCAGGCCCCTCCTATGACCTGTTTGATCTGATCACGCGACAATGCGGCAGGGTTGGTTTTATAGCTTGAAGCCTGCAATGCACCATCGACCAAAGTTTCCATCATATCCGCGTCCAGCATCCTTGCTGGCAATTTGGGGATCCCGCGTCCCACGACGAAATTCGATAAATCGCGATCCAAGTCCCCCGTTGCATTTGGCCATGACTGGCGCACAAGGGCCGCGATGTGATCAAATTTGTCGACATTGTGCCCCTGTTGAATGCAAGCAGATCGATTGACGTGCATTGCAGACGGCAATAACCGCGCACAAATGGCACCATGCGCGACGCCCAATTGGCCACCCATGATCCCCGCCAATCCGTGGACAACCCCCAGCCCCGCATTGGCCAAGGCCACACCGCTTAGATACGCCGCCTGTGCCATGGCATCCCGTGCGGCGCGATCATCCCCCAATGTCAGTTGATAAATCGCAAGCAGCGCCAAACGCAGACCCTGTAGACAGATCCTGTCTGTTTCAGGGGTTGCACGCGTTGAAAGATAGGGTTCCATAAGCTGCGTGATTGCATCCAAACCAGTCATAAAGGTGATTGGCCCAGGCAATCCATCAACCAGTTCAGCATCCAATATTACCAGATCAGGGATCATACGATCATCACGCAAACTGACCTTGACCCCGTGGTCGGGGACGGTGATGACCGCATTTTTTGTGGCCTCGGCCCCTGTGCCAGATGTTGTCGGCAGGGCTGCAAAAAACAACGGGGCGTGTTCCATTTTTTGACCATCGCCCACCACCTCAAGATAGTGTAGCGGATCATGGGTTTGCGGTATCAGCGCGGCCACCGCTTTGCCCAAATCAATCGCGGCCCCACCGCCAATCGCAATAACACCATGCAGATCACTGGCGCGATATTGATCCAGCAGTCGGCGCAAGGTGTTCACATCAGGTTCGCCAACCGCGTCCAACACCCCAACCTTACCACCACGGCCTGATAACATCCCAAACGCATCATTTGCCCAATGTGCAGATCGCGACCGGACAATTAAAAAATTGCGGCAATCCGCAGGCAAGGCATCGGCCAATTGATACCGTGTGCCACGTCCCGTGACCACATGTTCTGGCTGTAAAAGACTTGCAGGAATTTGCATGATCCACCCCAATTATCAAAGGTCTAGCTTCGCCGGCAATAATCGCGAATGGTTTCGATTTCTTGTGCCGACCCCAGTATAACGGGAACCCGTTGGTGCGCCTGTGTTGGTTGCACGTCCAAAATGTTATCCTGCCCTGTTGTTGCGGCACCACCTGCGGCCTGAATTAACCACGCCATTGGATTTGCTTCGTACATCAAACGCAGCCGCCCGCCCTTGGCCGCATTTTCACGATCCATAGGATATAGAAATACGCCACCACGCATCAAAATGCGGTGTACTTCGGCCACCATCGACGCCGTCCAACGCATGTTAAAATAACGCCCCCTTGGGCCCGATGCCCCCGCCACACAATCCGCAACATAGGATTGGATCGCGTGATCCCAAAACATTTGCCGCGATGCGTTAATGGCAAATTCTGACGTGGTTTCAGGGATTTGCAAATTTGGGTGGGTCAGGCGGAATTCACCCGTGGTGGAATGGCACGAAAATCCGTTGACCCCTTGGCCCAAGCTGAACACCAACATGGTGGTCGGGCCATAAATCGCATAGCCCGCGCAAATCTGATCACGACCGGGGCGCAAAATATCACGCTGGCCATCCTGCGTGATTTGCATAATTGAAAAAATGGTGCCAACCGATAGGTTGACGTCCAAATTCGATGACCCGTCCAAGGGGTCGAAATACAACACAAAATCGCCCTTTTGCGGGGGCTTTAGCCATGTGACATCCTCGACCTCTTCGGACACCAAGGCGGCCAAACGAGGGCTGTTGGCGCAGACGCGTTCGACCACATCATTTGCGATCAAATCCAGCGGTTTTTGCATTTCGCCTTGAATATTTTCAGTTTGGGTCGTTCCCAGATCACCGTCAAAGGGTGCATTGCGCACGCGATCGGCAATGATACGACAGGCGGCGGCGATATCCTCAATCAGGAACACCAAGTCCGCGTTGTCTGTCAGGGTTTCGGTCAAAAATCGACGCAAGGTACGCTGAGTCATGAAAATTTTGCTGCCTTTCGCGGCCAAATTGATTACATAAGGGCGACAGGCAGGGCACAGCTATCAAAACCCTTGATCTAAGTTATGCCGATCATCCTTCGCTTTATCAATATTTCTTTTCGTTTTATTTCGTTTTCACTTGCCATCTGAAAAAATTCTTGTCTAAATCTATCCACTTTTTCACGGTGCAGACTGTTGACGGCCTGTGCAGGTAATCAAAGGACGCGCATGTCACAAACCCTAAGACATCCTGAAATATTAGAAATCCTGCGGCGTGATGGAAAGGTAACGGTTGAGCAGCTGGCCGACCATTTCCGAGTGACGTTGCAAACCGTGCGGCGTGATTTGACTGAACTAGCCGAAAGCCGGCAAATCGAACGTGTCCACGGCGGTGCCATTTTGCCGGCGCGGACATCGAATATCCGCTATGAAGAACGCAAAACAATCAATCACGCGGGGAAATCCGCCATTGCAGAACGCTGCGCACAAGACATCCCAAACGATATATCCCTGTTCCTAAACATCGGCACCAGTACCGAAGCCGTCGCGCGCGCCTTGCTGAACCATAAAAACCTGCTGGTTGTCACAAATAACATGAATGTGGCCGCTATCTTGGCCGCCAATCCGGATTGTGAAATCATTGTAACGGGCGGGCATTTGCGCCGCTCTGACAATGGGTTGATCGGCAATCCCGCGATTGAAACCATTAAGAAATTCAAATTCGATTTGGCTGTGATCGGGTGTTCGGCGCTGGATCACGATGGGGATATGTTGGATTATGATATGCAAGAAATTGGCGTCAGTCAGGCGATTTTGGCCCAATCACGCCAAACATATGTTGTGGCGGATCACACCAAATTCACCCGCAGCGCACCGGTAAAAATTGCATCGCTTCGCGATGTTGATCGGTTTTATACGGATACGGCGCTGCCCGACACCCTGACCCAGTTATGCGCCGAGAATGGAACCCAAGTCATTTCATTGGGACACCCCACCGTGAAACACGCTGATTAATCAGCCGAATTACCGCCCCAAGCCAACGTCCGAGCGATAGACCAAATCTGCATTACGGGTGCGGGATTGGACCAATCGGCAGTTGGGCAAATCGTTTTGTTCCAATTTTGCCTCGGTCTCAGCCGCGGTAAAATTCAGGTCTAGCCAACGCTGTGACAATCGCTGTTTCAAGATGTCATAGGCGCATTCAATTGATATGGTCAGGTCAAACAGACCGTCCAAGACGCGCCACTGCGGATCGTCTAATAACAAATAATTGCCTTCGACCAGAATAATATCGGTCTGCGCTGCCACCATCCGCGCCGAGGCATAGGCGCAATCATTTTTGCGATCAAAAACCGGCACAGCAACATCATGATAGGGGGCCGTTCGCAAACGCTGAATGACGGATGCCAGACCACCCACATCAAAGGTATGCGGCGCGCCTTTGCGCATTCTGTCGCCACGTTGATCCAAAATGCGGTTATCGTAGTGGAACCCATCCATGGGCACAATTTCACAGCCCCCCGAAAACTTGGTATCAATATCGGACTTTAGGGCCTCGACTAGGGTGGATTTCCCGCTGCCGGGGGGGCCAACGATGGCAATAACCGTGCGACCTGATCCAGATTTCGCGATGATAGCATCAGCCAAGGTGGCGATATCGGTGATTGGGGCAGTCTGTGTCATAGGGTCTTTCACGCTTTGGGTCAGGATCCAAGGTATTTGGCAATCGCGCTATCCATGCCCTGATCCCAAATCATAGTCAACCAATCTGCAAACACTGTGGAAAACCGCGTATCTTGGGCCAGATCACCATAGATATGGGCCATTTCCAACCATGCCTGCGGGTTTGACTTGGCTTGGGCTGCGGTTTTTGTCAGCTGATCCCAATTCGGATCATTCGGTGCAATGTCGCTGCCATCTTCGCGGGTGCCATAGCACATCCGCGCCCATGCAGCACTGACTAGCGCCAAGCCATCAATCGGCACACCCGCAGCCAAGCCATCCCGAATTGAAGGCACAATAAACCCCGGCTGCCGCGATGATCCATCAAAGGCCACGCGCCGCGTCGTATCCACAATTTTGGGGTTAGAAAACCGTTCAGCAATCAGGTCAACGTAATCCAAGGGGGCCATTCCAGCCACAGGTTTCACATGCGGAACGATTTCGGTGCGTGCAATTTTATCAAACAGTTTGAAAATGCCGGAATGCTGCATACAACCCGCGATGGTGGGCACGGACAAAACCTCGGCGGGAACAGAAATGACCTGATGACCGCCGTTCAGAATACGGATTTTCATAGTTTCAAAGTCATGCACATTGTCTGCAAATGTGGCGCCGGCGGCATCCCAATTGGGGCGACCTGCACAAAAATCATCCTCGATCACCCATTGGCGGAAATTTTCATGGGTCACGGGGCAAGCATCGTCAATGCCCAAATCGCGCACCAATTCCAATTCAGCTGGTCCAGTTGCGGGTACAATGCAATCAACCATCGAATTTGGGAACGTACACTGCGCATCGATCCAATCAGCCAAGTCAGCATCCTGCAAACGGGCCAATCCCACAACAGTTTGGCGCAGAATATCGCCATTGCCCTGCAAATTGTCGCAACACAGTCCGGTAAAGGGGCCAAAACCTGCATCCCGGCGCAAACGCAGTGCGGCAACAATGGCACCAAATGCGGTTTTTGGGGTATCAGGATTTTCACAATCATGAACGATGTCAGCATGCGCAGTATCCAGCCCATTGGTCACGGGATCCAGATAATAACCGCCCTCGGTCACAGTAAGAGCTATGATGCGAATATCGGGCTGTGCCATACGCTGGATCAGGGCGCCATTTCCCTGCTCAATGGGCAGATAATCGATCATTGATCCCACGACTTCTGCAGATGAGGATGCAGGATCCAATTCAATCAGTGTGGTCAAACAATCTTGGGCCAACAACCGATTGCGCATGTCCACATCATAGGGCCGCACGCCTGCACCAATGATCGCCCAGTCCTGCGCTTGCCCCAGTTGCATCAGGCGATGCAAATACCAAGATTGATGCGCACGATGAAAATTCCCCAAACCGATGTGAACAATCCCCGGGCTTAGGGCGCTACGATTATAGGTAGGGACCAAAACAGCATCGGGTAACTGCGATAAATTTTCTTGGTTCAATTTGATCATGGCCTGACCTCGCACGTCATCTCTCATCAGCTCATCCAGTTTCCGCCATCGACGTTATACGTCTGGGCAACTATGTATTCGGCTTCGTCCGAGGCCAAAAAAATGGCCATACCCGTTAAATCATCAGCGGTTCCCATACGCCCAAATGGGACGGCTGCGCCGACCTCTTGTTTTTTCTGGCCCAAAGGTTTGTTTTCAAGCTTGGCAAAAAACGCATCCACACCGGCCCAGTGTTCCCCATCAACGACACCAGGCGAAATTGCATTAACATTGATCCCATGTTGGATCAGGTTCAGACCCGCAGATTGCGTCAAACTGATAACGGCGGCCTTGGTCGCACAATATACACTGACCAAAGCTTCGCCGCGCCGGCCCGCTTGGGATGCCATGTTGATAATTTTGCCGCGAATGCCACGATCAATCATGTGACGCGCAACGGCCTGCATCATAAACAGGGTACCGGATACGTTGATATCAAACACACGCTGATAATCAGCGCGGTCCACATCAACAATGGGGGCGGCTGTGAACAGGGCTGCATTGTTGATCAAAATATCAATTTGCCCAAGGGTCGCGATGGTTTGCGCCACGGCGGCGTCAATGCTGTCCTGCTTGGTAACATCCAATGACACAGCAATAGCGGACGGCCCCAAATCTTGGGCCGTTTTTTGTGCCCGTTCGAAATCAATATCCGCGATGCACACCCGTGCGCCTTCGGCGATATAGGCCTGTGCAAAGGCGCGACCGATCCCGCGCGCAGCCCCTGTGATCAGGGCATTTTTGCCCGCAAGCCGTGTCATATCCGCAATCCTTGTGCATCGAATTTATGGATTTGGTCCGCGCGTGGGGTCAGGTAAATCGTGTCGCCATGTTTGAAATCAACTTCGCCCGCAGCACGCACAGTGATGGTGTCAGTCAGCCCTGTGTCATGAACATGGATAAAGGTGTCTGATCCCAAATGTTCTGACACCCCAACACGGCCCGTCCACTGACCCTGTGTCTGGGACACATCGATGTGTTCTGGGCGAATCCCGATGGTATCAGCCCCCAGTTCGGCGGCCTCGGATCCTTGGAATAAATTCATCTTGGGCGACCCGATAAAGCCTGCGACAAATGTATTGCGTGGTGCTTTGTACAGTTCCAAAGGGGAACCAACCTGTTCGATGTTGCCCGCACGCAGCACAACGATTTTATCGGCCATTGTCATCGCTTCGACCTGATCGTGGGTGACGTAAATCATTGTCGTTGACAGCCGTTTGTGCAGTTCGGAAATTTCCAACCGCATGCCCACACGCAATGCAGCATCCAAATTTGACAGGGGTTCATCGAACAAAAACGCCGCCGGTTCGCGCACAATGGCACGCCCAATCGCGACCCGTTGACGCTGACCGCCAGACAACTGGCCTGGACGCCGATCCAGATAATCGGTCAGGTTTAGCACACTGGCCGCATTGGTGACACGTTTTTCGATTTCATCCTTGGGCAGCCCTGCCATGCGCAGCGGAAAGGCGATATTTTTGCGCACGCTCATATGCGGATAAAGCGCATAGGATTGAAACACCATCGCCAACCCGCGTTTGGCAGGGGGCAGTTCGGTGGCCGGCTGCCCATCAATCGAAATTTCACCGCTGGTCACATCCTCAAGCCCAGCGATCAATCGCAACAGGGTGGATTTACCGCAGCCCGAAGGCCCAACGAAAACACAAAATTCGCCATCATTGATTGTCAAATCCAATGGAGGAATAACCTCAACATCACCAAAGGATTTGCGTACTTGGTTTAAAACGATTTGTCCCATGGATCAGGTTCCTTATTTCACCGCGCCAAACGTCAGGCCGCGGACAAGTTGTTTTTGGCTGAACCAGCCAAGGATTAGAATTGGTGCAATTGCCATTGTCGATGCCGCAGACAGTTTTGCGTAAAACAAACCCTCGGGGCTGGAATAGCTTGCGATAAAGGCCGTCAGCGGCCCCGCCTTGGCTGCGGTCAGGTTCAATGTCCAAAACGCTTCGTTCCAGGCAAGGATCACATTCAACAAAATGGTCGATGCAATACCGGGGATCGCCATGGGCGTCAGAACATACAGGATTTCGGATTTCAGCGATGCACCGTCCATGCGCGCCGCCTCAAGGATTTCGCCAGGGATTTCCTTGAAATAGGTATAAAGCATCCAGATAATGATCGGCAGGTTGATCAGCATCAAAACAATGACCAATCCAAACACGCTGTCCAGCAGGCCCAATTCAATGAACAGCAGATAAATGGGGTACAACACGCCCACCGCTGGCAACATTTTGGTGGACAACATCCACATCAAAATATCTTTGGTCCGCTTGGATGGTACAAACGCCATCGACCATGCCGCCGGCACCGCAACGATGATGCCCAGCAGGGTTGATCCCCCTGCGATAATCACCGAATTCCACAAAAACCGCATGTAATCTGAACGTTCTTGCACGATCGAATAATTTTCCAGCGTCCAGTCAAAGAACAGGAAAATGGGCGGATCTGCTATGGCCTGACCTTCGGTTTTGAAACTGGTTAGAATGGTCCACAGAATGGGGAAAAATATGATAAAACCAATCCCCCAGGCCACGGCTGTGTTAATCGACTTGCGGCGTGATGAAACTGCGCGTGCCATGATTGCCCCCTAGTTATCCAGATTTTTGCCAACAATCCGCATCAGGAAAATGGCAACGATATTTGCAAGGATGATGGCATAGACACCACCGGCGGACCCTAGACCTACGTTCTGACTCTCTAACACGCGCTGGAAAATCAGATAGCTAAGCGTTTTTGACCCAAATGCCCCGCCCGTTGTCACGAAAATTTCCGCGAAAATGGACAACAGGAAAATGGTTTGGATCAGCAATACGACCGTGATCGCGCGGCTAAGGTGGGGCAGGATGATATGCCAAAACCGCCGCAGCGTGGATGCGCCATCCATTTCGGATGCCTCAAGCTGTTCACTGTCCAGCGATTGAATCGCGGTCAGCAAAATCAGCGTGGCAAAGGGCAGCCATTGCCAGCTGACAATAATAATGATCGAGGGCAGCGCCGCCTGTGACATCCATTGCACCGGCTCGGCCCCAAAAAATTCCCACAAATGCGACAACAGGCCATAGTTTGGATCCATAAACATGTTTTTCCAAACCAATGATGACACTGTCGGCATGACAAAAAATGGCGCGATAATCAGGATCCGAACAATCCCCTGACCCCACATGGGTTGATCCAATAAAATGGCCAGCAAGACGCCGAAACAAATCGTAATGACCAGCACGCCACCGACGATGATCAAGGTCGCCGTCACACTAGGCCAAAATGCACTGCTAGAAACAAACCGGACATAGTTGTCAAATCCGACCCAGCCCAGATCACCGCCACGCAGGGGCAGATATTTCTTGAACGAAAAATAGAGGGTCATAATCAGTGGGACCAACATCCATCCCAGCAATAGTGTCACAGCGGGCGCCATCATAATGCGGGCTGCTGTGCGTGAATGTTGCGTTGCCATGGAAACACGTCCTTTGTTAGCAGAACTCGGCCTGCCATAGTCTGTTCAGCAATGTGATGAAAGAGTAAAGAAAGGGCGGCAGATCAACCGCCGCCCTTTGTCAATTCGCTTAACGGTAGCCTGCAGCTTCCATTGCGTCGTTTGTGATAGCCTGTGCTTTGGCCAATGCTTCCTCAACGGATTGCTGACCTGCGTAGACTGCTGAAAACTCTTGGCTGACTTCGGTCGCGATGCCCGCAAATTCTGGGATCGCCGCGAACTGGATACCCACATAGGGGCTTGGATCAACGGTTGAGTTGTTTGGATCAGCTGACAGGATTGAATCCAATGTCATTTGCGCGAAAGGCACGTCTTTGTAGTTGGGGTTTTCGTACAGGGATGTACGTGCACCGGGTGGTACGTTTGCCCAACCTTCGTTTGCGGCGACCAATTCGATGTATTCATTCGATGTTGACCATTCGATGAACTGCTTGGCTGCGTCTGCTTTCTGTGTACCTGCAGGGATGGCCAGTGCCCATGCCCACAACCAGTTTGAACGCACACCCATGCCATTGTCAGGCGCCAATGCGAAACCAACTTTGTCCGCAACTGTTGAATCGTTGGGGTTGGTCACGAAAGATGCCGCAACAGTCGCGTCGATCCACATGCCACATTTGCCCTGTTGGAACAACGACAGGTTTTCGTTAAACCCGTTTGTTGCGTAACCCGCTGGGCCAGAATCTGACATCATGTTTACAAAGAAGTTCAGCGTATCAGACCATTCGCGTGTGTCGAATTGCGCATTCCACTCTTCGTCGAACCAGCGTGCGCCGAAAGAGTTTGACATGGCTGTGATGAACGCACCACCTTCGCCCCAGCCTGCTTTACCACGCAGACAGATGCCGTTGATTTCGTTGTCGCGATCGGTCATGGCGCGTGCCGCTTTGGCAATAAATGACCATGATGGCGCATCAGGCATTTCCAAGCCCGCTTTTTCCATCAGATCTGTGCGATACATGATCATTGAACTTTCGCCATAGAATGGCGCTGCGTACAATGTGCCATCATGGCTTAGACCACCGGCCATTGCAGGCAACAGATCGCCCACGTTGTAGTCTGCTGACATGTTGTCCAATGGCACCAGCCAGCCGTTGGCACCCCAGATGGGTGTTTCATACATGCCGATTGTCATGATGTCGAACTGACCACCTTTGGTGGTGATATCGGTTGTCACACGCTGACGCAGAACGTTTTCTTCTAGTGTTACCCATTCAACGTCGATACCGGTGGCAGCCGTGAATGTGTCGGTATAACCCTGCATACGGATCATGTCGCCGTTGTTCACAGTGGCGATGGTGATGGTTTCCGCTGTTGCAGCTGTTGCTGCTAGCATGGCGACAGCACTGGCTGCGCCCATTACGTTTTTCATAGACATCCTCGTCCTCCCTGAATTGGATGTTGCCATGACACGTTAGGCTACAATGGAAACTGGCGTCAAGATAAAATTTTACGCGTGTTAATTTTTAATTTAACTCACGCAGACTCTCGCATAACCAGACGCCCGTCAAAAAACGTAGAAGGCTTTGAAATTTCACGCCCTTCTATCGAAGCGACCAATATATAAACGGCCTCTTTTGCGACGGCTTCGAAATCCTGAGCAACGGTGGTTAAGGGCGGACAGGTGAACCGTGAAAATGGATGATCATCCATTCCAGCGACACGAATATCGCAATCAGTCCCACGCCCCACGCGAATCTGATTTTCATAGCAGGCGGTTAAAAACCCGATGGCCAGTCGGTCATTGCTGCACAAAATGGTGTTTGTCGCGAATTGTTTTTCTAACAGCGCCTTACCACCCCCACTGCGGCCAATTTCTTCGAACGCCCATCCTTCACCGTCGATTTTGACGATACTGGGTTCGAAGCCCACATTCTCCATTGCTTGAATATAGGCCTGTCGACGCCGGTTTGCGTTTGGATTGGCAGGCGTGCGCATTTCCAAAAAGCTAGGCGGTTCGCCCGTACGACAAAGATAATCGACAATTAGATGGGCAAACTGCGGATTATTTGATCCCGCAAACCCCAGTCCAGTATCTGGCAAAAAGCTATCAAACAAAACCGTGGGCACATCGTTGCAAAATTTTTCGATTACGGCACGGTTCGGTGTGCGCCCCAAAGGCGCAATCAGGACACCTGACGGCTTTAATGATCGCAAGCCATCTAGAATCTCGACCTCTAGGTGGGGTTGGCCATGTGCACTAAATAACGTCGGGCGAAACCCCTCTAAAATACAATACTCTTCAACTTTGCGCGCCAATTCCGCGAACACTGGATCCGATAAATATGGCACCACAATACCGACATTGTTTGTCAGTTTGCGATTTTGATTCATCGCATAGATGTTGGGGTGGAAATCATACTTTGCCAAGGCAGCTTCGATCCGATCACGGGTCGAGCTGCGGACGCTTGTCGGATCATTGAAATATTTTGACACCGTCGGCCGTGACAAACCGCTGACTGCAGCAAAGTCTTCCATGTTTTTTATTTTTTGATCCGACATAGGGGCCTCGACTTTACAACTTCTTTACGGATTCTTATCACGCGTAAAGTATCAAACACAAATATCAAAATCCGGTCAACCCCTATGCCCACACAAGGGCAACTTGATCGCCTCCTCTGCCCAGCACACGCCAAGACAATGTTTTTAATATATATTTTCCTATAATTTTGATGCGTAGCACGGGGGCCATTTTAGGAAACAGGGTTTTTCTTTGTGCGTAACTGTCGTATCATGCGGCACCTAAGCGGACAAATGCCACCATGACCATCATATATGTAGACGCCGACGCCTGCCCCGTAAAAGCCGAGATTGAGCGCGTTGCAACGCGGAACAAGCTAGAAGTTTTTGTGGTCAGCAATGGCGGGATCCGTCCTGTGGAAAACCCATTGATAACGACGATCGTTGTTGATCAGGGCGCAGATGTCGCCGACATTTGGATTGCTGATCGGGCGGGACCAACAGATATCGTTGTGACCGGTGACATCCCCCTAGCCGCCCGTGCGATTGAAAATGGCGCGACCGTGATTAAACACAACGGTGAAATTCTAAGCGATCGCAACATAGGTGCCGCCTTGGCAATGCGGGATCTTATGCAAGACCTGCGTGCATCAGATCCCTTTCGCCAAGGTGGTGGCAAACCCTTTGGCAAATCGGATCGGTCGCGATTTCTGGATGGATTGGAACGCTTGGTTCGGGCGACGCGCGCTGGCCGCTAGGCCAACGCGCATCCCCCGCGGGGCCTCGATGGGCCCAAGGGGGATTTACCCCGCTAAATGTGGGAAATAATCTTCACAGGTGCCTTCGCGGTACACATCCGCGGTGCAGCAATGCAACCCACCACCAAAGGCATAGGCGTCACGCAATTCGACCTCGACCACTTCCATGCCCAACTTATCCATTTGCTCGGCCTGATAAACTTCTGACTTTTCGACACAAACGGTCTTTGGATCCAATACCAAAACGTTCATGCTTAGCCATACAGATGAATAACACAAAGGGGGCGGTGCATTATGCGCAGGTTGCGCCGCATCGACGATTTCCCAACCATTGTCATGGAACATTTTACGCTGTTCGTCTGGCAAACGACGCTGCGGATTGTTCAGGATCAAACCAGGACGCAACGGTGTAAAGGTTGCATCAATATGGATGGGATAGGGATCGCCAGGGAAATTGACCGTATGCACACGATGGTCAGGGAAATGGCGACGCAGCCACTCAATCCCTTTCAAGTTGGTCGTAAACCCATGTTGCACGACCAAGTCACGACCAAAGCGCAGAACATCTGCCGCATCAAACAACGGCTCTTCTTCTGTGGTCACGAAAAACTTTTCAGCCGCCCACTGCAAACGCTTTGCCTCGCCAATTTTTTCGGACAAATAATCTGGGTGATAATCCGCATCCGTTAAACGGGGCTTGGGCGCTGCCTCATGCCGGAAATTCGGGTCTTCGTTCCAATATTGCTGCATCAATGGGCGATAGCACAGGTATTCAAACCAACGGCAGCGATAGGACATTGTTGCCTCTAGAATTTCGCTGCCCACGGTCAACAATACATCACGCGGGGGCATACACCCAAATTGACTGTCAGTATGAAAGTCGGGCGTTGTCACAGGCTTGGAAAAATCAGTGGGCGTTGGCCGATCCACACGGACACCGCGTTTTTCCAGCATATTCGCAAAGTTATCCAACAATTCATTGGCACGATCGATTGTTTCTTGCGGCCGGCGCCCCCATTGACCGCGCATGTCGCTGTCTTCTGGTACTTTCGCATCTAGCGCGGGTTCTTCGGGGGGAATATGGCAATCATCGGCACGCCCAACGATAACATGCTTTAGGGGATCCCATTCATTCCAGCTGTTCACTACGGTCTTGGACATTTACTTCTCCTCTTATTGCCGCGCAGAATGCTGCAATTTCGCGGTAATGCAAGATCAAACTCTCTTCTCAATCTGCTTTTGTGATAACTTTTTCGGATATCACTAACGCAAGTCCTTGCTTGCGGTATGATATCCAAATCAGTGCCGGATTACGCAACAGAATCATCGATGCGCAACGATGGCAGAATGTGAAAACACCTGGACCAGCCACAGCGCAGATTGGGGATATGAACCTGACAGCCAAGTAAACAATACAGTCACATCCCAACCAACACACTGAATGCATTACATTTCCATTAAAAAATTATCATTAAAAAAATTTATATAAAATTATTTTGACATACTAAAATTTTTTTTACTAAAATTTTTTTAGGAGATTTATTGTGTCAAACAGTACAGAAACATCAGACAGATTATTGCCAACTGCTTTCGGCGGTCGCATTCGTGAATTGCGTCAAAAAAGCCGGATCACACTGCAAGAGCTTGCAGATAAAGCGGGCATTTCTGTTGGATTTTTAAGCTTGGTTGAGCGCGACAAAGCCACGCCAAGCCTTGGCACACTGGCAAGCATCGCAGCCGCCTTGGACGTGGACGTTGATTTATTCATATCTGCCCCGAAACCATCAGAAAGCGTGACGCGCGCAGGCGAAAGACAACCCTTTTCACTGCATGACACGTCTTTGCGTTACGAACAAATCACCAAAGAGCTTAGCGGCGGAATACTGACATCTTTGATCATCCATGTTCCCAAAGGCTATGCATCCGAAGAGATTTCCCACGTTGGAGAAGAGCTGATCATGGTGCTTGATGGGAACATCAAACAGACGCTTGGGCAAGCAACCTTTTCGCTAAAGCCAGGTGACAGCATGCATTTTATGGGCGACACCCCACATTCGTTTGCCAATATCGGCGACAGTGACGCACGGTTACTGTGGACGGGTACGTCCCCTCATCTATCTAACCTTAGAAAGACACTGGCAAAGTCATGACAAATACACGTGCAAAAATTCAACTGCTGCGCAACCAGATGGCCAAGGCCAATGTGGATGTGCTTGCTCTGGCGCCAGGGACGCATATGCAATGGCTCTTGGGGTTCATGCCGCATCCTGACGAACGCCCATGCCTGTTGTTCGTCAGTCAAACGCACATAAACTTTGTCATGCCCCAACTGAACGCCCAAGACGTGCGTCAGCATTGTGACTTTGATTTCCATGAATGGAGCGATACCCAAGGCCCCGATGCGGCATTGCAAAGTGCCCTACAACAATTGGGGTCCATTCAAACCATCGCAATCGACGATACAATGCGCGCAGACCATGCTGGGCTGATTTACGGTGCCTGCCCTGATGCAACCGTCCAGTTCGCGAATTCTGTCATGGGTCCATTGCGGATGCGCAAAGATGCAAGTGAAATCGAATTGTTGAAAATGAACGCCGCGATCGCCGATGCGGCGCATATGGCTGTGCGAAACAATTTGGATACATCCCTGACCGAACGCCAAGTTGTCAATATTGCGCGCGACGCGTTTGACAGCCGAGGCGCCACAATCGCGTTTGGGATTGTTGGATGTGGTGTAAATGGATCCTATCCACATCACCAAAGCGGACAAACGCGGATCGCTGCAAACCAACCAATCGTTGTTGATATTGGCGCACGCAAGGATGGCTATGTGTCGGATATTACCCGCATGACCAGCCTTGGACTAGTACCATCAGAATACTATGACGTACACGCCGTCGTAGAATCCGCCGTGCAGGCAGCGTTGAACGTTATTCGACCAGGTATTCGCGCCTGCGAAGTCGACAATGCAGCACGCGGTGCCATCACTGATGGCGGCTATGGACCTTACTTTACTCACCGAACGGGCCATGGTCTGGGCATCGATATTCACGAAGGCCCCTATATAACCGCTGAAAACCAAGTCGTTCTTGAAACAGGCATGGTATTCACTGTTGAGCCAGGAATATACCTGCCCAATCAATTCGGCATCCGCCTCGAAGAGGTGGTTGTTGTTACCGACGATGGCTGTGAAGTGCTTTCACAGCTGCCAAGAGAACTCCATGTCGTAGGGCATGGGTAACCGGGGCTTGGGTCGAACAACCCAAATCCAACCTGCACGTCCTATACCACAAGGCGCGCATTTTTTCCGGGCGAAATGCCCATCAAAAGGGAGACTACTATGACTTTCACTCTGCCAACACTCGGCAAAGGTCGTGTCGCAACAACATTGATGTTGTCGGCTGCGATCTTGGGCTCGGGGCTTGCACCCGTGTCTGCGGAATGGTTGAATTAACCAAAACGCCCGCCACTGTATGCGAGCGTTTTTCATAGCACATCAAAACCGTATTTGGTGGTGCTTTGATAGGTATCATCGGGCTGCAAAATCGCATTCGGAAAATGCGGCTGATTGGGCGCATCTGGCCAAGATTGCGTTTCCAACGCGACCCCTGCGCGCGGCGCGCAACCGGTGAAATGATCGCCGGTATAGACCTGCAAACCCGGTTCTGTCGTCGCAACCGTCATGGTCACGCCAGGACGCGGGGATACCAACCGCGCCACCCGCTGCACTGCCCCACGCGCAGGCGCCACACAAAAATTGTGATCGACACTGCGTGATCCGATGGGTGTCAATTGCGAAAAATCAATGTCAGATCCCACCACATCCATCAGCCGGCCCGTTGGAATACCCTCGGCATCCACATCGACATAGTGCTGGGCCGCAATTTCCAGTTGATGGTCATTAATGTCAGCCGATCCCGCCAGATTAAAATATCCATGGTGCGCAAAACTGACAGGTGTGGCTGCCGTTGTGGTGGCCTGAACATCAAATTCCAGTGCCGCATTATCGGTCAGCCGAATGACGCAATCCACGTCCAACGCCCCGGGAAACCCCATGTGCCCATCGCCAAATCGGGCGTGCAAATGCACCTGTGATTGCGTCAGGTGTTGAACCGTCCACAGGGTCACATCGCTGCCCTCGGCCCCGCCGTGCAGGCAATGCCGTCCCAGTGCATTTTGGGACAGCTGATATCGGGTCCCGTTGCAATCAAACCGACCCCGTGCAATTCGATTGGCATATCGCCCAACCAGCGCCCCAACATAGCGCATGTCGCTGTAATATCTGTCCAGCTGTTCACAGCCCACGACCAAAGAATGGCCGACCCCCCGCAGTCTTAGATCCTGAACGATCGCGCCCAAGGTCAGAATACGCGCCTGCAATGGGCCATGTTGCAAATGAATGGCATGGACATCGTGGCCCGCAGGCGTTTGACCAACAGTGGTTAGGTGTGAAATAGGTGCCATGCGCGACCCTAGCCATCCGCCCAGATCAGATCAGCGGCGCGATAGGCCACCATCATCGTTGGCGCATTGGTATTGGCGGATGTGATATTGGGAAATACCGATGCATCCACAACACGCAACCCATCAATTCCATGCACCCGCAAGCTCGGGTCAACCACAGATGTCGCCGGATCATCGCCCATTTTGCAGGTCCCAATCGGATGATACACTGTGCCACAGCGTTTGCGAAAATCGCCGACGATCCCTGTATCATCCATCGTTCGCAAATCAGGATCCATTGCAGATTTGATCAGCCCGGTAATGGCGCGGGTGGCGGCCAGCCGTTGGCACAAACGCCCCCCCGCCACAACTTGGTCAATATCGGTCTGGGTCGACAGTGAATTGGGCTGGATCAAGGGCGCAGCCATCGGATCGCTGCTGCTGATATCAATCCGGCCACGGCTGGTTGGGCGCGCGGGCTGAAAACTGATGATAAAACCGGCAAAGGGATCAGGTTTGATCACCGTGCGTTTGCCGTTTGGCGTGGTGGTATAGGTCAGCGGGTTAAAATACAGCTGCTGATCTGGTACATCCAAACTGGGGTCAGATTTGAAATATCCGCCACACTGATTGACAGATAACGATAATGGGCCACGGCGGTTAAACGCATATTGCATCCCTGCCATCACCTTGCCCCACCACGGGGCCAAGACGTTGTTTAACGTGGGCTTGGTCGCTTTGAAATAATAACTGACGGCCAAGTGATCTTGCAGATTGCCGCCGACATGTGGCGCATCCAGCACGGGCGTAATCCCATGGGATCTCAGATGCGCCGCGGGCCCAATGCCAGATAATTGCAAAATGCGCGGCGATGTCACGGACCCTGCGGATAAAATTACATCCCGCCCTGCGTGAAATGTTTGGGATTGCCCGCGCACATTGGCCACAATGCCCGTGGCGCGACGGCCGTCCAATAGGATCCGTTCCACCACAGCCCCCGTAACCAAGGTGACATTTGCACGTTTCAATGCAGGTTTCAGAAAGGCCCGCGCCGAATGCATCCGCCGACCGTTTTTGGTGTTGATGCGATAAATCGCGGCCCCCTCCGGGGTGTCGCCATTCATGTCATCGGTGGTGGGCAAGCCCAGTTCATCGGCCGCATCGAAATAATGCCGATTCACGGGATGGATTTGGTCAGACACATTTTGCACATGTATGACCCCTGTGCCCCGTGTTGTGCCATCAGTATCGACCTGCGTTTCCAAATCTTGGTACACGGTGCGCACCGTATTCCAATCCCATCCCCGCGCGCCTGCGGCGGCCCAATCGTCAAAATCATTGGGCAACCCGCGTGCATAGACCAAAGCGTTAATCGCGCCCGATCCACCCACAACTTTGCCGCGGGGCCAGTATCCTGTGCGATTATCCAAGGCAGGATCAGGCTGTGTTTCGAATTTCCAATTCACCGCCCCGTCATAAAATGTTTTACCATATCCCACGGGCAGGGAAATCCACGGTGTGCGCTGTTTTTCACCAGCCTCAAGCAATAAAACAGAGTGTTTACCCGAACGGCTTAGCCGTTCTGCCAAAACGCATCCCGCCGATCCAGCACCTACGATGATATAGTCATATGTTTTCACGCAAGGCTCCTATCTGTGCAGGGATACACCAGCCATTATCGCGCACAGAACACTGCAAATTCGCCCGACATGTCAACACCCAAACACGGCGTTTTCTGACCAAATCTAACAGGAAATCCAAGCATTTGTCGCGAACAGCTGCTAGGCTGGGTTCTATGAAAAACGACTCGCTACATATTTTGCTGTTTGGGGCGACTGGCACGATCGGGCGTGCAACGGCACTGGCCTGCCAAAATGCGGGACATCGTGTCACCATTGTCACACGGCAGGCCGCACCGGCGGCCGAATTGCGCGGGTGCATCCATCATATTGGTGATGTTACCAATCCAGATGATTTGTCGCGCATTGTCGCATCGGCACCGTTTGATGCGATTGTGTCCTGTTTGGCCAGCCGCACAGGCACCCCGCGCGATGCATGGGCGATTGATCACGCCGCCCATAGCGCGATTTTACAGGCCGCGCTAGCCGCGGGTATCGCGCGATTTGTGCAGCTGTCCGCCATTTGTGTTCAAAAACCAAAACTGGAATTTCAGCGCGCTAAATTAGCGTTTGAAGCGGAACTGCAACGCGCCCCAATAAATTGGACCATCGTCCGCCCCACCGCATTTTTCAAATCACTATCTGGGCAAATCAATCGGGTGCAATCGGGCAAACCATTTTTGGTTTTTGGCAATGGTCAGTTGACGCGCTGCCGGCCCATATCTGATCGTGATTTGGGTCAGTTTATTGCCGCATCCCTGACCGATCCCGCGACCAACGGTCAAATTTTGCCCATCGGCGGGCCCGGACCCGCCATTTCGCCCATGGATCAGGTGGCCCTGTTGGAACGCATTTTGGGCCATCCTGTTCGCGTAAAACATGTGCCATTGTGGTTTATGGATAGCATTATTGGGGTGCTATCACTGATGGGACGTGTATCGCTGCGATTAGCCGATCAGGCGCATTTGGCCCGCATTGGACGATATTATGCAACCGAATCTATGTTGGTCTGGGATCCAATCGCTAAAACATACCGCGCCGATCAAACACCGCAGTTTGGTCACGATACCCTAGAGGGGTATTACACCGATTTCGTGTCAGGCAAACTATCGGATGATCGTGGGGATCATGCGGTTTGGTCCTAGTTCGATCAGGCAATAATCGGCAAAGCCTGCACCCTGTATTCCAATGAAATTTGACGGTCTAATACGGGATCGATCAGCGCCATGCGATACTGCTGCGCGGGGCGCACACCGCCCACACGGACCACCGTCAAAAACGTATTCAGGTTATCAATGTTGATTCTTGTCATAACCCAATGTCACACAGGCCACACCCAAACGATAGATCCATCTGACAGCGCAGGTCCGTTTGTGGTGTCATGTTAAACAACCTGCGCCAAGAGCGCGCGAATGTTATCAGCCGTTAATTCAACTGGATTGCCCCCACAACTTGGGTCGGCCAAGGCCC
>Ga0233451_10000085_pt1 | contig 90119 bp, 81 predicted proteins | sample 011ome_29_FD_183052 | JGI IMG/M metagenome (GOLD analysis project Ga0233451, IMG submission 183052) | Coastal salt marsh microbial communities from the Groves Creek Marsh, Skidaway Island, Georgia - 011504CT (spades assembly) | ecosystem: Environmental > Aquatic > Marine > Intertidal zone >... | reverse complement strand
TTAACCTCTCACTTTAAAGCTGTCGCAGAGTCTACTTCTAAAGATATTATTCTCTATAATGTACCGGGAAGAACTGGTGTGGATATGAGTGTTGACACCATTGTTGAGCTCTCAACAATTCCAAATATTATCGGCATTAAAGAAGCCGCTGGTTCTATCGAAAAGATTCAGCAATTAGTTGCTAGAACTGAGGAGGACTTCTTAGTTATTTCTGGTGATGACGCAACGGCCTCACAAACTGTATTAGTTGGAGGAGACGGAGTGATTTCTGTTTTAGGACAAGCCTTGCCAAAAGAATTTTCTACCATGATCAACGCAGGTTTAAATGGAGATATTCCACAGGCAGAAGAATTAGACAGTCAATTAGCTGCTCTTTCAGAATTGATTTTTGAAGAGGGAAATCCTAGTGGAATTAAGGTATTGTGCAGTCATTTGGGATATGGTACTGCCAAGGTTCGACTTCCTCTTGTAGAAGCATCTTCGGGCTTAGAATCAAAACTAATCACCGCATTAGAACTCCAAAAAAGCTTGTCGCTTTAATTTAGTTTTTATTAACTATTTTTTTTAGCATATCCTCATCTCTTAGCTTATGTTTGTGGAAGTAAAATATGTTTTTTATATCCATTAACTTTATATATTTTTGCAGGATGCTTTTTAAAACCATAAAATATACAATTATAGTAGCTTTAACGCTAGCTTTTTTCTCATGTGGAGAGTACAGTGATGTGCTTAAGAGTGATGAGGTTAAAGTCAAATACGACTACGCAGAAAAAATGTACCAGGAGGGAGATTACAGAAAGGCGAATTATCTCTTTGAAAAAATAGCTCCTAAGTTTGTTGGAAAACCTCAAGGAGAGCGCGTATTGTTTTTCTTAGCAGATACTTATTACAAGACTAAAAACTACAATTTAGCAGGTTATCAGTTCGAGCGTTTTATCAAGTCTTATCCACAGAGTGATAAATTAGAAGAAGCTTCGTACTTAATGGCAAAGAGTTATTACGAACTTTCTCCAAATTATTCTTTAGATCAGACCGATACTGAGACGGCTCTAGAAAAACTTCAAGCCTTTATCAATACTTTTCCAGATTCTACTTTGGCGAATGAAGCTAACTTGCTCGCTCAAGAATTGGATGTTAAAAAGGAGCGCAAAGCTTTTGAAATTACTAAGCAGTACAACAAACTAGGAAGCTTTCAATTGACGATTCTCAACTCTGCGATCAAGAGTTCAGAGAACTTTTTAGTCGATTATCCAGGTTCTATTTACAGAGAAGATGTGATGTTTGTGAAATTTGAAGCTATGAGTAAATTGGCCTTTAATTCGACTCAAACAAAGAAAAAAGAACGTTTAGAAGAAGCTAAAAAGGCCTATTCTACATTGATTAAATACTATCCCGAAACCCATTACAAAAAAGAATCAGATAATCTTATTGCTCAAGTTGAATCTAATTTGAGTACATTTGCATCAGAAAATTAAGAGAAATGAGCGATTTTAAAAATTCAAAAGCAGCTGTTAGTACTACTACTATTGACAAAAACAAGTTTGATGCTTCTACTGGAAACATCTATGAAGCTTTGTCTATTGCAGCTAAAAGAGCTGTACAGGTAAATTCTGAAATCAAAAAAGAATTATTGGAAAAATTAGAAGAGTTTGCTACTTATAACGACAGTTTAGAAGAGGTGTTCGAAAACAAGGAGCAAATCGAAGTTTCAAAATTCTACGAAAAACTTCCAAAACCACATGCTATTGCAGTACAAGAGTGGTTAGACGATAAAATTTATCACAGATATACCGATAAAGAAGCCTAGTTTATGTTAGGGGGCCAAAACATCCTTGTAGGAATTACGGGGGGAATTGCCGCCTATAAAACTGCTTTTTTAGTACGATTGTTAAAGAAGGCTGGCGCCAATGTCAAAGTAGTAATGACAGAGAATGCCAGCTCTTTTGTTTCTCCACTTACCCTAGCGACTCTTTCTGAAAATCCTGTCGGTATCCAGTTTACTAAAACTACTGAAAAAGGGGAGCTCAGTTGGAACAATCACGTTGAAATGGGATTGTGGGCCGATTATATGATTGTTGCCCCCGCAACTGCCAACACCCTTGCTAAAATGGCTAGTGGTCAGGCAGACAATCTATTACTAGTTGCTTATTTATCTGCTAAATGTCCTGTATTGATTGCGCCAGCAATGGATTTGGACATGTATAAGCATCCTACTACAAAAGAAAATCTATCTATTTTAGAAGACAACGGTCACACGATTATTCCAGTAGGAGATGGTCCACTTGCTAGTGGATTATCTGGTGAAGGAAGAATGGCAGAACCTGAAGAGATTTTAGATTTTTTAATCCAGTATCACCGAAAAAATCTAAAGTTGTACCAGAAAAAAGTGTTGATCACTGCAGGTCCAACCTATGAGGCGATTGATCCAGTTCGATATATAGGTAATCACAGTAGTGGTACCATGGGGGCAGAGTTGGCGCTAAGAGCTGCTCGTTTGGGTGCAGAGGTTACTTTGGTGATGGGGCCTTCTTCAGTTTCTGCAAATCACGGAGCGATTCTTCGAATCGATGTTACTTCTGCCATGCAAATGAAAGAGCAAGCAGAGCAACACTATAAGGATGCAGATATAGTGATTTGTGCAGCAGCCGTTTCTGATTACAGACCTAAGACGGTTTCAGATCAAAAGATTAAAAAGCAAAATGACGAATTGACTATTGAACTGGTCAAAAACCCCGATATTTTAAAAGAGTTGGGCACTCAAAAAAAACATCAATATTTAGTGGGTTTTGCTCTTGAAACTCAAAATGCACTGGAATACGCTGAAGGTAAATTAAAAGAGAAAAACTTAGATGCCATTATTGTAAATTCTCTTGAAGATGCCGGTGCTGGATTTGGAACCAATACCAATAAAGTCAGTTTTATTGATAAGAACAGAAAAAAACTTACATTTGATGTAAAGCCAAAAGCAGAAGTGGCTATTGATATTTGGAATCAAATTATCTCATCAAATGAATAAATCGATCTGGTTTAGTTTATTAGTATTTTTCACACTCCTGACAACTCAAGCACAGGATATCAGTGCAAGAGTTACTGTCGATGCTTCAAGGATAGGTCAATCAAACCGACAAGTGTTTGATGAGTTAGAAAAATCACTCAACGAATTTGTCAATTCAACCAATTGGACCTCTCGTCGTTTGAATGCGATGGAGAAAATCAAAGCGAATTTCTATCTCAGCATTAGCGAATACGAAAACAATAACTTTAAAGCGAGCTTACAGATACAGTATTCTAGGCCTGTTTACGACGCCATCTATCAATCTCCTGTGTTGATGGTCAAAGACAATGAAGTTTCGTTTAACTATACGGCTTTCACACCACTTGTACTTAATAAGAACAGTCTAGATAGTAATTTGGTAGCTGTATTTTCATACTATATCTACTTTATGTTAGGCTTGGATTCGGATAGTTTTGCTCAAAAGGGGGGTACTACATTCTATAATGAAGCTCAAAACATAGCTGATTTGGCCAGATCTTCGAATTTTTCTGGTTGGAGTTCTTCTTCGACAGGAACTTCGAGAACGAGATTTGCTCAAGACATTTTATCAAACACCTACTCAGATTTTAGATTGGCACTTTACGAATACCATCGACTCGGATTGGATATGATGGTAGAAAATGCCCAAAACTCCAAAACTGTTATAGCTCAAGCTATTAATAGGCTTAGTTCGATATACAATAGAGATTCATCGTCGACACTGATCAAAATGTTCTTTGATGCAAAATCTCAAGAAATCACTTCAATTTTTTCTCAAGGCCCAGAGGTAAAGACTAAAACGCTAAAATCTAACTTAGTAGCAATGGCTCCTATTTTTTCGAATTTTTGGAATACGATCAAATAATCGCCAAGCTTTTTGAATCATTGAATTAACTCCTATCTTTATCCTAAATCAGTAACATTGATCAAAGAACTCTACATATCAAATTACGCATTAATTGAGACGCTTCATATGGAGTTTGAATCTGGATTTAATGTGATTACGGGTGAAACTGGAGCAGGTAAGTCAATTTTGTTAGGAGGTATGTCATTGGCTTTGGGAAAAAGAGCTGATTTAAAACACATCAATAATCCAGATAAGAAATGTATTGTAGAGGTGGTATTTGAATCGAATTCAAATGCTATTAAAGAGTTTTTTGATGTTGAAGAATTGGATTGGGATTCTCAATTAAGACTTCGAAGAGAGCTAACTCCTTCTGGAAAATCTAGAGCATTTATCAATGACACTCCAGTGCGATTGGAACTACTAGCTCAATTAGGAGGAATGCTGATCGATATTCACGCACAACATCAAACCCTTGATCTCTTTAGTCAAAAACATCAAATGGCCATCTTAGACGGTTTTGCTGGTCAAAGTGATCTTTTGGAAGAGTATCGAAAGCTTCTCAAGTGCTATAGAGAGGATCTTAAATTGTTAGAGGAGTTAGAACATCAGCAATCAGAGCGTATTAAGGCTAGAGATTATCAGCAGTTTTTATGGGAAGAGCTCGAAGAAGCTCAATTGAGAATTGGACTTAAAGAAGAATTAGAAGAACAGCAATCAGAGCTTTCGAATGCTGCTTCGATCATCGAGCAATTATCAGAGTCCCATTCGCTGCTTAATCAAGATCAATACGGTCTCATCGATCAGTTGACTTCACTTCGTCAATCGATTTCAAAATTGAGTACCTATGGATCGACCTATCAGCAGTTATTTGATCGTATTGAGTCGGTTTTAATTGAGCTCAATGACATTCGTGTAGAGATTGAAAATCAACAAGATGTTGTTGAAATCAACCCAGGTCTCTTGGAAGAGGTAGATGCTGCTCTTCAAAAACTCTATAATTTAGAACACAAACATCAAGTTTCTTCTGTTGAAGAACTCATAGCGGTTAAAGATTCATTAGCAAATCAGGAAATGAGTTTTCAAGAAGATCAAGATCGTATCAGTTCACTTGAGAAAACAACTGAGGAACTTTATCAGCAGTTGCTTTCAATAGGTGAGAAACTACACCAAGGTAGGGATGCAACAATTCAACCCTTGGAAGAGGCTTTGGTTGACAACCTCAAGCAGCTCGGGATGCCAAATGCTCGTTTTCAAATTGTTTTGAGTAAAAGTCCTGATTTAAACGATTTGGGTATTAATCAGTTGGAATTTATGTTTTCAGCCAATAGTGGAACGGCCTTCGGATCTTTGAAAAAAATAGCTTCGGGAGGAGAACTTTCTAGAATTATGCTCTCTATTAAGGCGGTTTTAGCTCCCTATATTGAACTCTCAAGTATCTTATTCGATGAGATTGATTCAGGTGTTTCAGGTGAAATATCCAATAAGATGGCTGATATTATGGAACGATTATCTCAGAGTATTCAAGTGTTTTCTATCACCCACTTACCACAGGTGGCTGCAAAGGGTAAAAATCACTACAAAGTGTATAAAGATGATGATGGTGTAAAGGCTCAGACAGGTATTGTCAAGTTGACTGATCAGCAGCGAATAGAGGAAATTGCTCAAATGCTCGATGGCAAAAACTTTTCTGCTTCAGCACAAGAGCACGCAAAACAACTTTTGCATAGCTAAAATTAATATCTTTGTAATCTAAAATAATTAAACACACTTATAATGTCGTACAATTTATTAAAAGGAAAAAGAGGAATCATCTTTGGTGCTTTAGACTCCAATTCAATTGCTTGGAAAACAGCTGAACGCGTACACGAAGAAGGAGGTACGTTTGTTTTGACTAATGCTCCAATTGCAATGCGAATGGGGACAATCAATGAGCTAGCTGAAAAAACAGGTTCTCAAATCATACCAGCGGATGCTACTAGTGAAGAGGATTTAGACAATTTGATTACTGAGGCTACTAAAATTTTAGGAGGTAAGCTCGATTTTGTTCTTCACTCGATCGGTATGTCCGTAAACGTGAGAAAAGGTAAAGCTTATACGGATGAAAATTATGATTTCACAACCAAAGGATGGGATGTCTCTGCTCTTTCTTTTCATAAGGTGATGAAGTCTTTGTACAAAGCTGATGCGATGAACGAGGGAGGATCTATTGTTGCTTTAACGTATATGGCAGCTCAAAGAACCTTCCCTGATTATAACGATATGGCTGATAATAAAGCTTATTTAGAATCAGTTGCACGTTCATTTGGTTATTTCTTTGGAAAAGAAAAAGGAGTAAGAGTGAATACAATTTCACAATCTCCAACACCTACGACTGCTGGACAAGGAGTTAAAGGTTTCGATGGATTTATTTCTTATGCTGAGAAAATGTCTCCACTTGGTAATGCTTCCGCATTGGATTGTGCTGACTATACAGTGAGTTTATTCTCTGATTTAACCAGAAAAGTAACCATGCAAAACTTATTCCACGATGGAGGATTCTCTAATACGGGAGTAAGCCAAGAGGTGGTTGAAATGTTTACTAAATAATTATATTTGATAAATCATATAAAGCCATCCATTAGGGTGGCTTTTTAATTGGTAGCTATGGCAGTAACTCTTTCTTTGGTAATTCCAGTTTACAACAGGCCAGATGAAATTCGAGAGCTCTTAGAGTCTTTGACTTATCAGACAGTATTGCCAGATGAAGTAGTGATTGTTGAAGATGGATCTAGTCTGTCTTCTAAAGAGGTTGTAAGGTCTTATAAAGATCGATTAGCGATTAGCTATTTTGAAAAGCCAAATTCTGGCCCAGGAGATTCTAGAAATTATGGAATGAGTAGTGCAAAAGGAACTTATTATATCATTCTAGATTCTGATTGCATTCTGCCCAAAAATTATATTGAATCCATTCATCAATCCTTAAAAGAATCTGACGTTGATTTTTTTGGAGGTCCTGATAAGGCGCATTCTAGTTTTAGCGCTCTTCAGAAAGCGATTGATTACGCAATGACTTCTGTATTGACGACTGCTGGTATTAGAGGAGCTATCTCAAAGAGATTTCAGCCTAGAAGTTTTAATATGGGAATCTCCAAAAAAGCTTTCAAGGCTAGTGGAGGTTTTTCAAATATTCATCCTGGTGAGGATCCTGATTTAACATTAAGGCTTTGGAAATTGGGTTTTAAGTCTCAGCTATTTAAAGATTCTTATGTGTTTCATAAAAGGAGAATTAGCTGGAAGTTGTTCTTTAAGCAGCTTTTTAAATTTGGTTCAACTAGACCTATATTAAATCGTTGGCATCAACGAAAAGCAACCTTTATCTATTGGTTGCCTCTGTTGTTTACATTAGGATTCCTTTTGTCATTTGTATTGTTTTTATTGGGATATGAGCAGTTGTTGTATGTGTATGTGACCTATGTTTTTCTTATTTTTATACACGCAAGTGTCAAAACGACCAATCCTTTGATAGCTTTGATGTCTATTGGAGCAGTACTAATCATGTACGCTGCCTATGGATTGGGGTATTTGAATACTTCCATTAGGATGTGTTGTACTAAAAAAGAGGCCGAGGAGCTTTTTCCAAATTTGTTTTTTAAGAACTAACTCATGGTAAAGAGCATATATAAAAATATCAATAGTAGGAAGTTTAAGTATTTCTTAGTCTTTCTGGCGATATCGTTCTCAGTGTGGTTTTTTGGAAGACTCTCAGAGGTTTATCAATCGGATATTCAGCTCAAAGTAGCATATGTAGAGGTTCCTTCAAATTTGTTTTCAGCTATTAACAATCCTAAAACAATCACTGTAAAGGTTCGGGCTAAGGGTTTTGCACTGATGCGATCTCAAATAAACAAATACCATATAGCGCTATCCATGGGGAATCTGGAGTCTAAGAGTGGTATCTACCATATGTCGACAGAGAATTTAATCAATCAAATTAAATCTCAATTACCAGCTCACTTAGAGTTTTTGTCAGTAAACACCTCTGATTTAAACATCAGTCTATTTGAATTAAAATCAAAAAAGGTTCCTGTAAATGCCTTGGTAAATTTCAGGTTGATGCCAGATTATATCATTGATCAAATTAGTGTTGAGCCAGATTCTATAGTAATTAGTGGATCAGAAGAGGAGCTCAAAAAGTACTGTTCAATAAACACTATTTATACTCGCTTAAATAAAGTGGACAAAGATGTGACTTCAGAATTACAACTTGAAATTCCTCAGGACGCTTTTAATTTAAAGCTCTCTCAAGAATCAGTGACTTTGAACGCATCAGTGGCACGCTATATGGATCGCTATTACGAATTGGATATACAGCAAATTAACAGCAGTGATAGTTTAATATTAAAAACCTTTCCATCTAGAGTGCGTCTTGTGGCTTATGCATTGGTGAAAGATTTAAAAGAGTTTGACAAGAGTGATTTTAAGGTTTTTGTCGATGCTCAGAAAGCAATGGAAAACAATAGTGAAGTACTTGAACTTCATTTGAAGGTCAATAACCCAAAAATTCGATCAGCTTTTCTATTGGAAAAACAGGTGGAGTACATACTTAGATAAGATGTTGAAAATTGGATTAACAGGAGGTATTGGCGTGGGTAAAACTACTGTGGCAAAGATCTTTGAATCTTTTGGTATCCCTGTATTTTATTCAGATACTGAGTCGAAGGCCTTGATGTTCGATCCACAGATCAAAACTCATGTTATAGAATTATTTGGAGAGGAATCTTATGATTCAAATCAACTCAACAAAAAACATATTGCAGATCAATTGTTTGGGGATTCAAAAAAGCGAAATTCTTTAGAGGCAATTTTGCATCCTAGAGTTCGAGAAGAGTTTCAAAAGTGGGCTTCAAAACAAAAAACTCCCTATGTAATCAATGAATCAGCGCTGATCTTTGAAAAAAATCTAGCGTCTTATTTTGATAAAATCATTTTAGTGAAGGCGCCATTAGATCTTCGTATAAACAGAGTGATGGAAAGGGATCATTCTACAGAAACTGAAGTTAAAGCTCGAATTGCACTTCAAGAGCAAACTTCAAAAAATGAGAATTTATCAGATTTTATAATTAATAACGATAATTTAGCAAATTTAGAATTGATTTGTAAAGACATTCATTATAAATTAACTAAATAAATATATATTCATTAAAAATTTAACTTAATGAATAATATATTTCCTAATCGTTAACAATTTAAATTAAAATATTTAATTTTGTTAACAAATGAAGAAAGTCAATTTTTTAGCATTGGTTATTTTGATGAGTTTTTCTCTGATAGGAATACTCATTGTTCAGGGGTACTGGATCAAGCGATCTATTGCCATAAAAGAAGATCAATTTGCAGTATCGATCTCTGAAATCTTACTCAAGGTTTCTGAAAAGATTACAAATAGAGAGATCGTGTCTTATTACAATCAATTTTCTTCACTTCCAGAGGACAGTATTGGAGCTCCAAAAGAAACTCGTTTTAAGAATATTATTTTTTTAGATCAAGATCTCAACACCAAAGAGACACATCTCTATTCACATAAGGTTCTCGAAAAGGATTTTAGTATGGGTTCTGATTTCTTTGACAATCAATTGGGATTAGATTCTATTCTCAAAGGCTATTCAAGTGAACAGACTAAAATTACATTAAAGGAGGATTTTGGTTTAGATGGGAATAATTACACGATTACTCCTATTGAGACCTATACAGAGTCGGGGCGTATGTCTGCTATCGATCGCGCCATGTTTGAAGAACTCTTTAGACAACACGCTGGATTAGTGCCTATTCACAAGCGAATTTCAAAACAAGAATTAGAATTAGCACTTTTAAAAGAATTTGAAGAACGTGGCTTGGATCTCGATTTTGAGTACGGTATATATTCAAAAGACCTACCGACTAGAATCAAATCTGATGGTTTTGTCTATAATCCAAATTCAACCTATAAGGCTCCAATGTTTATGGATGCCGATGGAAATAGTGACTTTACATTACATCTGCATTTCCCCAATAAAAATGCATTCCTAATCAAGTCCATTATTGGAATGAGCCTATTGTCTTTCCTCTTTGGATCGATTATTCTGTTTGTATTTATATCTGCAGTCTATCAGTGGATTAAGCAAAAGAAAATATCTGAAATCAAATCGGACTTTATCAATAATATGACTCATGAATTCAAGACCCCTATTGCGACTATCAATTTAGCAGTTGAGGCGATAAAGAATCCAAAAATCAATTCAGATCAAGAAAAGATTATTCGATATGCCAATATGATTCGAGACGAAAATAATAGAATGCACGCTCAAGTAGAGAATGTTCTTCAAATTTCAAAATTGGATAAAAATGAATTGGATATCAAGATGGAAGAGGTCGATATTCACGAGATTATCGAAGATGCCATTGCTCATGTAAATCTTATTGTTAGCGATCGAAAAGGTTCAATTACAACTCATTTTGACCTTAAGAACACTGAGTTGATGGCCAGTGAAATGCATATGACCAATGTGATTGTCAATATTTTAGAAAATGCCTCAAAGTATTCACCTGAGGTTCCTATAATCGATGTATATACACGAGAGAAAAACAATCAAATTGAGATTGCGATACAAGATCATGGAGCTGGTATGAGTAAACAAGTACTCAAACAGGTCTTTGATAAATTTTATAGAGAACCCACTGGAAACATTCACAATATCAAAGGTCATGGTTTAGGATTGGCCTATGTGAAAAAGATTGTCGAGCTTCACAAAGGAACTGTATACGCAGAGAGTGAAGTAGGCAAAGGAAGTACATTTTATATACACTTACCCTTCAAAAAATAATATCATGGAAACAGTAAACAAGAAAATACTTTTAGTAGAGGATGATCCCAACTTTGGAAGCATTCTCAGAGATTATTTGAGTATGAACGATTTCGATGTCGTTTTAGCTAAAAACGGAATGGAAGGTTTTGAAAAGTTTAAAAAGGAAAATTTTGACATCTGTATTTTAGATGTAATGATGCCTTATAAGGATGGATTTACGTTAGCTAAAGAGATTCGAGAAAAAGACGAACATATTCCGATTGTTTTTCTGACTGCTAAGACCATGAAAGAAGATGTGTTAAAAGGCTATAAGGCTGGAGCGGATGATTATTTAAACAAACCTTTTGACTCTGAGGTTTTACTGATGAAACTCAAAGCTATTTTACAGCGTAAATCTTCTGCAGTTACTACCGATAGCAATCAATTTGAGTTTGTGATAGGAGAGTTTCACCTGAATTCTAAACTTCGATTCTTAACCTTTCAAGATCAGGAACCTATTAAGCTCTCTCCAAAGGAAAACGAATTGTTACGTCTTTTGGCGATCTATGAAAACGATTTAATGCCAAGAGAATTAGCATTGACCAAAATATGGAGAGATGACAATTACTTTACTTCTAGATCGATGGATGTGTATATCGCAAAACTCAGAAAGTATTTAAAATTGGATCCGAATGTTTCTATTTTAAATATTCACGGAGAAGGATTTAGATTGGTTGTCAAAAAAGAGGAGTAATTAGATTTCTTTTTTTAGTAGCTCTTGAGCTTGTTCTAAGGCTTTATCCCATGAAACCCATTGGATATCCTGGTTTTTTCTAAACCAGGTTCCTTGTCTTTTGGCAAACCTTCTGGTATTTTTCTTTATTTCGCTAATTGCTGTTTCTAAATCACACTCCTTGTCGAAATAAGAAAACAATTCCTTATATCCAACAGTGTTTAATGCGTTTAATTTTTTGTGTTCTACTAAAGCTTTGGCTTCTTCTAGTAGTCCTTCTTGTATCATGATGTCAACTCGATCTTCGATTCTTTTGTAGACGATTGCTCTAGGAGCATCGATACCGATATAGATTGTTCTAAAAGGACGTTCTTTTTTGTTGTTACCGATATAGGAGGAGTAGGGCTTGTTTTCCGTCAAAGAGACCTCTAGGGCTCTTAAAACACGCATAGGGTTCTCTAGATCAACCTTATTGTGATATACAGGGTCTACTTCTTTTAAAAGATTTTGTAAGTAGGTGAGTCCCTTTTTATTGAAGTCTTTTTGAAGCGATTCCTTAATAGCGGATGGAACCTCTGGAAATTGATCCAATCCTTTAGTCAGCGCATCCACATAGAGCCCACTTCCTCCAACAAGAACGACTACGTCCTTTTTTTGAAATAATTCATCCAAGCAAACAAGCGCTTCTTTTTCAAAATCACCAACTGAATAATCCTGAAAAATACTGATGTGTTGAATAAAATGATGTTTTGCTGCAGCGAGTTCCTCTTTCGATGGAACAGCAGTTCCTATGCTCATTTCTTTGTAAAATTGTCTTGAGTCTGCAGATATGATTTCAGTATCATATGCGTTTGCTAAACCAATCGAAAGAGCTGTCTTACCAATTGCCGTGGGTCCCACAACAGATATGAGTGTTTTTTGTATCATAGTTTATGACCGCAGTGATAACAAAAGAGAGCATCATCTCTGTGCCCTTCCATAGAACAGTTTTTACAACTCTGAGTATTGAGGTGAATCGAATCTTTTTTTTCTTTACTAAAGGCAACAGTTACAATTCCTGTGGGAACAGCGATGATTCCATAACCCAGAATCATGATTATCGTAGCAATAAATTGTCCAAGAGGTGTTTGAGGTGCAATATCTCCATAGCCAACAGTGGTTAAAGTAACGATGGTCCAGTAAATACTTCTTGGAATGGAGGTAAATCCAGACTCATTTCCTTCGATTAAGTACATCAGTGTTCCTAGGATAATTGAGAGTATGATAACCGCGTAGATAAATACAGCAATTTTTGCTCGACTCTTCTTCAGCGCATTTAATAATATTGAAGATTCACCGATGAATTGAACTAATTTCAGAATTCTGAAAACTCGAAGTAAACGAAGTGCTCTGAGTGCTAAAAACACCTGAGATCCCGAGAATATATAGGATAAGTAGAGAGGAATGGTCGATAAAAAATCAATGACTCCATAGAAGCTTAAGATGTATTTTTTTGGTCGTTCAATGCAGATGATTCTAAGGATGTATTCGATGGAAAATAAAACAGTGACAACCCACTCTAAAAAGAGAAGTTGATCGTGGTATTTTAAATCAATACTACTGACGCTCTCGAGCATTACAAGTATTACACTAAAGAGAATTAAGACAATCAAAGCCACGTCAAATGCTTTTCCAGCTGGAGTATCAGCCTCGTATATGATTTCGTGTAATTTGTCTTTCCAGTTCATATTAATCCTTTAGTTCGAGAACTTGGTATTGATGTCTATCGGTGTATTTGGTGATGATTTCATGTGAAGTTTCATCAGCTATAAGTGGGCTAATCAATCGCTTTACTATAGATTGCTTTGAGTGTTGTAGATTGAGATTCCCAAATCCGTAACCTTTTAAATAACCCTCTTCGATATAGATAAAACTCTTTTCACCGTGAACTCTACCTTGATCTAAAATTACGACATTTTTTTCTTTGATTAAATCGAAGACCAGAGCCTTGTTTCCTTTCTTTCGTCTTTTGTTAAATTTTGGCTTCGATTTAATGAGCAGTTGATGATAGATTAGTTCGATGATTATTTTGGAAGGGTAATCCACAACCTCAATACTTCTAAATTGTTTGCACAATTGCTTGTGTCTTTTGGATTCGCTAAAAAAGAGTTGAGTTGTCTTTTTGTGTATATCCTTGTCTTTTAATACAAATAAGAGTTGATCCTCTTTGTCGTAAAATTTGACTAATCCTTCACAGTAGGGGATGCTTTCTAGAGTATCCTGAAGTTTTGGGCTCAAAAGCCCCTTGTCGTTAGATTTTACGGCAGACTTGAATAAACCAGTTTCTAAATCTTTGTCGAGTAATACTTGTAATAATTTTAAAGTTGCAAAGGCGTCAGCTTCTGCGCGATGGTGTTTTTTTAATGGAATACCTAGGGATTTGGTTAGTTTACCCAAACTGTATGATTCTTCACCTGGTATCAGTTTTTTGGATAGTTCAACAGTACAAATGGTTTTTCGATTAAAGTCATAACCCAGTTGTTGAAAACAATTCTTTAGGATTCGATAATCGAATTGAGCATTGTGAGCGACTAATACAGCATCCTCAGTAATTTCAATAATGCGTTTAGCGATTTCATGAAACTTTGGAGCAGTGGCAACCATTCGATCGTCAATACCGGTGAGCTTGACTACAAAAGGTTGTATGGGCTTTTCAGGATTTACCAGACTGATTAATTGATCAACGATCTCACTGCCGTCGTATTTGTAGATAGCGATTTCTGTAATTCCCTCTTCGTTGAATTTACCTCCAGATGTTTCTATGTCTACAACACAATACATCAATGCTTGTAAAATCTAGCTCCAAAGATTGCCGATCCAACTCTGATCATCGTACTTCCTTCCTCTATTGCTAATTGATAATCTCCACTCATACCCATTGAAAGAATATCAAAATCTTCAAAAGCAGTTTCTTGACGCTCATAGATTTGTTTTAAGCTAGAAAACTCAGTCCTTAGTTGATCTTCTTCAGAGGTAAAGGTGGCCATCCCCATAAGTCCTCTGATGCGAACGTTATTCAATTCATTTGGATAAGAAGAATTAATAAATTCTACAAGCTCTGCTTCGTCAAATCCAAACTTTGTATCTTCTTGTGCGATATGAACTTGTAATAAACAATCGATCACACGATTGTTTTTCTTTGCCTGCTTGTCAATTTCTTGAAGTAATCGAACTGAGTCAACTGAGTGTATCAAGCTTACAAAAGGGGCTATGTATTTTACCTTATTTCTTTGAAGATGCCCAATCATATGCCATTCAATGTCTTTTGGGAGTGTTTCCCATTTGGAGACCAGTTCTTGAACCTTGTTTTCTCCAAAAACTCTTTGACCAGCTTGATAAGCCTCTACTATCGCTTCATTGGGTTTTGTTTTAGATACAGCAACTAAGGTGACCGATTCTGGTAGTGCTGAAAGAAGTTGGTTTAAATCTGATGTTATAGACATATTAAAAGCTTATGGGTTTTGGATTTTTAGGATTGGTATAATCGTAAAAGCCACGATTGGTTTTTCTACCCAGATGGCCTTCGCTTACTAATTGATCCAATAATTGGTGAGATTTGTATTTTTCCTTGTGAAGTTCCTTATAGAGGACATCGAGTATGAATTTGCAAACATCCAGCCCTATGAGATCTGCCAAAAATAAGGGCCCCATTGGATGTGACATTCCTAGTTTCATCACTTGGTCAATTCCATCAACAGTTGCTACACCATCTCTTAAGCACTCAATTGCTTCATTGATCATAGGCATGAGGATGCGATTTGACACAAAGCCAGGATGATCGTTAACAACAACAGGAATCTTATCTAAATCATTAGTGAGTTGAACAATTTGATCAACTATGGATACATCAGTGCTTTTAGATTGAATTATTTCCACTAAAGGCATTCGAGGAACAGGATTCATAAAGTGCATACCAATAACTCGACTGGGATCTGAGGTCACCTCCGATAGTTTGTGAATGCTGATTGAGGAGGTGTTTGAGGCTAGTATCGTATGTGGACCGCTGAGTTGATCCATCTGTTTAAATACGTCTTGTTTGACTTCCAATCGTTCGGTAATTGCTTCAATAACTAAATCAGTACTGGAATTTATAGAATGAAGATCAGAGCTAAGAATCAAATGATTTAGAGTGCTTTCTTTGTCTTCTAGAGAGATTAATTCTTTGCTGATTTGAATATCGAGGCTTTTTTCGATGGTTCTTTTAGAACGCTCTAATGCTTCTTCATTGGAGTCAATAAGTACGACTTTGTAATGCCGCTGTGCAAAAACTTGAGCAATACCAGTACCCATGGTCCCTGATCCTATAACAGCTATAGATTTCATTTAAAAAGCATTTATAATTTGTAAAGCAATATCGAGAGCTTTTTTACCATCCTCTAAGTTAACAATAGGTCTGGTATTTTCCTTAATTGCCTTAGCAAAACTTTCCAATTCGTCTAATATGGCATTAGAAGCTTTCACTTCTGGGTTTTCAAAATAAATTTGTTTTTTGACTCCTTCGGCATTTTGTAAAATCATATCAAAATCTCCAGGGGTCAAAGGAGCATCTTTGATTTTGATGAGTTCCGATTTCTTTTCGAGAAAATCGATGGTGATATAAGCATCCTTTTGAAATACGCGAGTTCTTCTCATATTCTTTAGAGAAATTCTACTGGCTGTGAGGTTGGCAACACATCCATTTTCAAATTCAATACGCGCATTGGCAATATCAGGTGATTCACTGATGACAGAAACCCCACTAGCACTAATTGATTTGACCTCTGATTTTACAATCGATAATACAATATCAATGTCGTGGATCATTAAATCTAATACTACGGGAACGTCTGTTCCTCTAGGATTAAACTCAGCAAGACGATGCGTTTCAATAAACATTGGATTGTTAAAATCATCTCGAACTGCTGTAAAGGCAGGATTAAAACGCTCCACATGACCGACTTGACCTTTACAGTTGTGTTGATTGCTTAATTCGATAAGTGATTGTGCCTCTTCGAGTGTTTTGGTAATCGGCTTTTCAATAAAAATATGCTTGCCATTAGAGAGCGCATCTTTTGCAACCTGATAGTGTGCTAGAGTAGGAGTTACAATATCCACTACATCGACTGCATCAATGAGATCGCTGATCTTGTCAAAATAGGTGTATCCAAATTCTTCAGCCACCTTTTTGGCATTTGACTGATCGGGATCGTAGAAGCCTACAAGTGTATACAGGGATGATTGTGCTGCTAGTTTTAAGTGAATTTTACCGAGGTGACCTGCACCGAGAACTCCTATTTTAAGCATATGTTTCGTTCTTTAATTTTTTGTTTTGGCTAGGATTTATTTTCTAATAAGGGTACAAAGCTAAAATCTCCGAATTCTTTTTTCTCAAAGGAAGTAGCCGATGTCCTTGTAAACAAGGTCATGATTTGAGTTTTATCTCCCACGGGAATTACCAATCTGCCACCAATTTTAAGTTGCGCTAAAAGTGCTTTGGGAACAAAAGGCGCTCCAGCAGTTACGATGATACTGTCAAAAGGAGCCTCTTCAACAAGCCCTTTGTAGCCATCTCCAAAAATCATTTTTTTTGGTTTGTAGCCTATTTTCTTAAAGAATAGGGAGGTCTTTTTAAAAAGTTCATTTTGACGTTCAATGGTATAAACCCTTGCTTTTAAAAACAGTAATACTGCAGTTTGATAGCCAGATCCTGTACCAATTTCAAGTATTTTATCGTTTGCTTTAACAGCGAGTAACTCTGTTTGAAATGCCACCGTATAGGGTTGAGAGATCGTCTGATCAGCTGCTATAGGAAAGGCTTTGTCTTGATAGGCGTGATCTTCAAAGCTGGAGTCCAAAAATAAATGCCTAGGAATACTTTTTATCGCACTCAATACTGCTCGATCTTTGATTCCTTTGGATTCTAAAAGCTCAGCTAATTGTTTGCGTTTTCCTAAATGCTTTGAACTGTCAATCATCAATACTAGCTATTTCTAGATTTTTTAACGCGATCTAACTGCCTTTTGCTGTCTCGATCTTTAATCACTTCTCTTTTGTCGTATTGCTTTTTACCCCTTGCTAAAGCTATTTTGAGTTTTGCAAGCCCTCGATCATTGATAAATAGGAGGGTAGGAACAATAGTCAGTCCAGAGTTTTTGACTTCTTTGTGTAGTTTTTTAAGCTCTTTTTTATTGAGTAATAACTTACGTGCAGCTTTGGGCTTGTGATTGTAGTGTGTTCCCCAAGCGTATTCTTCGATCTGCATATTGACTACAAATAGTTCTCCTGCCTCATTGAATTCACAAAAACTTTCAGCAATAGAAGCCTTACCGACCCTGATGGATTTGATCTCCGTACCACTGAGAACAATTCCTGCGATATAGCTGTCCAAAAATTCGTAGTTGAATTTGGCCTTTCTATTTTTAATTTGCACTGTTTTTTGCATGGAGACAAAAATACTAACAATTGTGCAATGTGCCTTGTTTAATCTACAAAGATTCTAACAACATTTGCACTTCCATTTTCAAGTTGAACAATAAAGAGGGAATGATTATCTCCTTCACTCATATCTTCAAATTGAGGATGTCCGAGTAGATGATTGGTGTGACCTGGAACGGTGTTAGAATGACCTACAAACAGAAGGTTTTTGCCTAAATTGTTATTGACGATTGATGCTACTTCCTCATTAGAGGGGGCATAGTTTTTCACTTTTAGATTCTTTTTTAGCGCTATTTCTTTGACGGTTTCCTCTGTTCGATGGTAGGAGGTAGAGTAGATAGCGTCTAAGGGGATGTCCTTAAAAAAGTTAGCCCAAGTATGGCTTCGGTGAACTCCTTTTGTATTCAGGTGTGGATTTCGATCAGAGGGGTCTGTTTTTACTTTTTCGGCATGCCTTATCAAATAAACAGTGGTTGTCTGCTGAGCGAATACACTAAGGCTGCTCAGAAATAGCAGTACTCCTAAGCTAATTTTAATAAATGATTTCATGATTAATTTTTATTGATTTCTTTTTCAATCAACAGATTGATATACGCAACCGTATTTTTTAGAAACTTTACGTCTTGAGTAATAGTCGCCATACTCACAGCTCCCATGATCATCGTAAAGAGTTGTCTCGCAAATTGAGAAGCCTTGATAGGGATATGAAATGCTTTGGAATGTTCACCCTCTTCTAAAATAGCGGTTATAATTGTTCTGATTTCATTGATGGTTTCCCTTACTGCTTCTAAGAGTTCAGGATTGGTTTGGTTGGAATCAACCCCTACATTGAGTATGGGGCAACCACCGATAGGATCTGAAAACAAATTGTAATGAGCGTAAAAATCAGTAAAAGCAAAGAGCTTGTCTTTTGGATTATCTGATTGATTAACAGCTTCATTGATAGCTAAAATCAACAAGCCCTTATTGTGTTCAAATGCTTTAAGTGCTAATTCTTCTTTGTTTTTGAAATTGCCGTAGATAGCTCCTTTGGTAAGTCCAACCGCAGAGGTGATATCACTTAAACTAGTAGCAGAATAGCCCCTTTGATTGAATAGGGGAGCAACAGTCTCAATAATATACTGAGTGGTTCTTTCTGCTTTAGTGGGCATGGGTTAATTTTTCACTAATATAAAAAAAAGGATGCATAAACCTCCTTTTAAATTTTTGAAAATTCAAATTTATAAACTTACTTCTTGATTTCTAAATACCAATTGGTCTTCAAATGCATCAATTAATACCACTGAGTCTTTACTTATTTTTTGACTCAAGATCTCTTTTGAAAGAGCATTGGTAACCTTCTTTTGAATGATTCTCTTAATAGGTCTTGCACCGTAATGTGGATCAAATCCAGCTTCGGCTAAATAGTCGATAGCCTGATCGGTAGCATCGATTGTGATCTCTTGTTTAGAGAGCATTCTTTTGAGAAGATCAATTTGTAATCGAACAATTTGCTTGATCGCATCTCGATCGAGTGGTGTAAACATGACGATGTCGTCAATTCTGTTTAAAAACTCTGGTCGCACCGATTTTCTGAGTAATTCCAACACAGCAAACTGAGATTTTTCTGAGGCCTTTTCCAAATCTTTTTCACTGTCGAAGTACTCCTGAATCAATTGAGATCCTATGTTGGAAGTCATAATGATGATGGTGTTCTTAAAGTCTGCGATACGTCCTTTGTTGTCTGTTAAACGTCCTTCGTCGAGTACTTGTAACAAAACATTAAAAGTATCTGGGTGCGCCTTTTCGATCTCATCGAGCAATACCACAGAATAAGGTTTTCTACGCACCGCTTCTGTCAATTGACCACCTTCGTCATATCCTACGTATCCCGGAGGAGCTCCAACCAATCGACTCACTGAGTGTTTTTCTTGGTATTCACTCATATCGATACGAGTCATGGCGTTCTCGTCATCGAAGAGGTAAGCGGCTAGTGTTTTGGCAAGCTCTGTTTTACCAACTCCTGTTGTTCCCAAGAAAAGAAAAGAACCAATGGGTCTATTTTGATCTTGTAAACCAGCTCTAGATCTACGAATAGCATCCGATACAACCTCGATGGCCTCATTCTGACCAACTACTCTTTTGTGTAAGACGTCTTCTAATTGAAGGAGTTTATCGATCTCTGTCTGTAACATTTTACTCACAGGGATTCCAGTCCATTTAGCGACCACATCTGCGATATCTTCCTTAGTGACTTCTTCTTTTATAAGGGTGTTGGAAGCTTCTTGCTTATCTAAAACATGCTGAAGTGATTCGAGCTTTTCTTGAGCTTCTTTGATCTTACCGTAGCGCAATTCTGCAACCTTGGCGTAATCACCGCTTCGCTCTGCTTTTTCAGCTTCTAACTTAAAGCTTTCAATGGCTTGTTTTTGTTTTTGAACCTCATCGACTAAGTTTTTCTCCTGTTCCCATTGACTAAATATCGTTCCTCGTTCTTCTTTTAAATTGGCGAGTTCTGCGTTCAATGATTTGAGCTTGGAGGTGTCTTTTTCCTTAGAGATCGCTGCAATTTCAATTTCTAATTGCATGATTCGACGATCTAATTGATCCAATTCCTCAGGTTTGGAATTGATTTCCATTCTGAGTTTAGAAGCTGCTTCGTCCATTAGGTCAATCGCCTTGTCTGGTAAGAATCGATTAGTGATATAACGCTGTGATAGATTAACTGCGGCAATAACCGCTTCATCGCGAATTTGAACCTTGTGATGGGCCTCGTATTTATCTTTGATTCCTCTAAGGATTGAAATAGCACTTTCGGTATTGGGTTCATCGACCACTACCTTTTGAAATCTTCGCTCAAGTGCTTTGTCTTTCTCGAAGTACTTTTGATATTCATCTAGAGTAGTTGCTCCGATAGCTCTGAGTTCTCCTCTAGCTAAGGCAGGTTTTAAGATGTTGGCAGCATCCATGGCTCCCTCACCACCTCCAGCGCCTACCAGCGTGTGAATTTCATCGATAAATAATACGATGTCTCCATCGGCAGTTGTAACTTCTTTGATCACTGATTTTAATCGCTCTTCAAACTCTCCCTTGTACTTTGCACCAGCAATTAAAGCCCCCATGTCTAGAGAGTATATGGTTTTCTCTTTGAGGTTTTCAGGTACGTCTCCAGAAACGATACGATGAGCTAAGCCTTCAGCGATAGCTGTCTTACCTACTCCAGGTTCACCGACAAGCATGGGGTTGTTCTTAGTTCTTCTTGAAAGAATTTGAAGTACTCTTCTGATTTCTTCGTCACGACCAATTACTGGATCTAATTTTCCGCTATCTGCAAGACTGTTTAGATTCTTAGCGTATTTTTCCAAGGCGTTATAGGTCGATTCAGCATCCTGAGATTTTACCGATTCTCCTTTTCTGAGTTCTTGAATTGCTTTGATAAGATCAGCTTCTTTGATTCCTTGATCCTTAAGGATTTGAGAAACCTTAGAGTTGGATTTTAAAACACCAATTAAAAGGTGTTCTAGTGTGATGTATTCATCTTTTAGGTTTTTAGCAGCAGCAGTCGCTTCTTGAAGCGCTTTGGCTGCAGTCTTTGAGAGTTGAACATCTCCGCCTTCCACCTTTGGGAATCGCTCTAGTTCTTTGTCGACGATTTGATTGATCATCACACTGTTAACTCCCATTTTTTTCATTAAAAAGGGCAGTACATTTTCATCCACTAAAAAAAGTGCTTTGTAGAGGTGTTCACTTTCGATCAGCTGATGTGAAAGACTCATAGCAAGTTGCTGAGCCTGACCAATCGCTTCCTGTGCTTTTATGGTGTAATTATTAAATTGCATATGTTTAAAATGTTGTGTTAATACTGTATATTTGAAAACTCTAATTTCAATTATCTTACCAAGATTAAAAACAAGACAATATGTCTGTTAAACACTTGATTTTAAAGACATTTTGTCACATATAGTTTATTATGAGCTTTTTAAAAAGACTTACATCCCGATCAAAATCACATTCAGAGCCAGAAGCTTTAGTTGAAGTAGTTCAGTGGAAATTAACCAATTCGGAGCAGGAATTGGATTTAATTGATGAGCAATCCAAACAAAAGCCACAGATCCTATTTAAACATTCCACTCGTTGTGGAGTGAGTTCAATGGTACTCAGAAGATTTGAAAGACAATCTCACGAGGTGATATCAGGTATGGATTTCCATATGGTGGATCTTATTTCAAATCGAGAGGTATCCAATGCAGTAGCAGCTCGCTATGGCATCATGCATCAATCGCCTCAGCTGATCATCGTAAAAAATGGAACAGCTGTACACAACGATTCACATTACGATATTACTTCTGTTGAATTAGAGCAGTATCTCTAGATGTTTAAAAGCACGTTAATAACTCATCGCAGTTTATTATCAGAAATGCTTTCGATTAATAATTCAATCATTATTTTTGTCCTTTAAAATAAAATTTATGGAACGCGATCAAATCATTTTCGATTTAATAAAAGAGGAAGAGAAACGCCAATTAGAAGGATTGGAACTCATTGCCTCTGAAAACTTTGTAAGCCCACAAGTAATGGAGGCTGCAGGTAGTGTACTGACGAATAAATACGCAGAAGGGTACCCAGAAAAGCGCTATTACGGTGGTTGTCAAGTGGTCGATCAAGTGGAGCAGCTCGCTATTGATAGAGCTTGTGAGTTATTTGGAGCTGAATACGCAAACGTTCAGCCTCATTCTGGATCTCAGGCCAATGCTGCGGTATATCACGCTTGTTTAAAGCCTGGTGACACGATTTTAGGGTTTGATCTTTCTCATGGAGGTCACCTTACTCATGGTTCTCCAGTTAACTTTTCAGGAAAACTATACAACCCAGTATTTTACGGCGTTGAAAAAGAAACAGGTCGTTTAAACTACGACAACATTCAAAAGATTGCTGAAAAAGAGCAACCTAAACTAATTATTGCAGGTGCTTCAGCATATTCAAGAGAAATTGATTACAAGCGTTTTCGAGAAATTGCTGATTCAGTGGGAGCTTTGCTTTTAGCAGATATCGCTCACCCAGCAGGACTAATTGCCAAGGGTATTTTAATGGATCCAATTCCACATTGTCACTTTGTAACTACAACTACTCACAAAACTCTTAGAGGTCCAAGAGGAGGATTGATCTTAATGGGTAAAGATTTTGATAACCCATTTGGAATTACTCTTAAGGATGGTACTCCTAGAAAAATGTCTGCTTTATTAAACTTAGCAGTATTCCCAGGGAACCAAGGTGGTCCCTTAGAACATATTATCGCTGCAAAAGCAATTGCCTTTGGAGAAGCTTTGACAGATGAGTACTTACACTATATGATTCAAGTTCGCAACAATGCTCAAGCCATGGCCGAAGCATTTGTAAAGAGAGGATACGATATTATCTCAGGTGGTACAGACAATCATATGATGCTTATCGATCTTCGCAACAAAGACATCACTGGTAAAGAAGCTGAAGCGGTATTGGTTCAGGCGGATATTACTTCTAATAAGAATATGGTTCCATTTGATGACAAATCACCATTTATCACTTCTGGTATTCGTTTTGGAACAGCGGCAGTTACTACTAGAGGCTTGAAAGAAGCTGATATGGAAACAATTGTATCCCTTATCGATAAGGTTCTTATGAATAAAGAAGATGAGGCTGTAATTTCAGAGGTAAGAGCTCAGGTAAACGAGCTTATGTCGAACAGACCTTTGTTTGTAGCTTAAGAAATTTGTTAGCTTAAAAATACATTAACCGCTTTGGGAAACCGAGGCGGTTATTTTTTTTCTACTATTTTAACTTCAAAGAGTTGATCCCATTTTTTACCAGTCACAAAGAATGTTTTGCGCTGGGGGTGATAGGCAACTCCATTGAGAACATCTAAAGCAGGGTGTTTGCTAACCTTGTCTTTTAATCCGCCAAAATTGATGACACCTTCAATAGCTCCTGAATTAGCATCGATAATCATCATGCTTTCTTTGAGGTATACATTGGCGTATATTTTACCATCGACGTATTCCAATTCATTGGTTTTATTGAAAAATGACTTGTCGGTAACAGTCTGTATTTTATCTTCTTCAATAAGGCTGTTGGAATTCAACTTCCAAATATTCTGAGTCCCATCGCTCTTGTAAATTTGGTTGGATGTATCATGTGTAAGCCCCCAGCCTTCTTTGCTCTGTCCGTAGGTGAATTCTCCAATCTTATTAAAATCTAAATCGAAGAGGTAACCTATTTTAGACTGCCAAGTCAACATATAAATGGTATCGTTGATAATAGTGATTCCTTCCCCAAATACAGTTGGATCCAAATCGATCTTATTTAAAACTTTACCAGTTGTATAATCTACTTTTCTAAGAGAAGATTCTCCTCTAAGACCAGTACTTTCATAGAGTACACCCTTGTAAAATTCTAAGCCTTGTGTATAAGCTGTTTGATCGTGAGGGTAAGTAGCAACCAGTTCATAGGTATAGAGTTTTGGAGCTTTGTCGTTAAAGACTTGGATGGTTTTTGAATCTTTATAAGTCTTTCCTTCGTAATCGATCTCGTAAGAGAGCTTTAGAGTTCCTAACTGCTCTGTATTAAGAGTGATGCTGTCATTGTTGAATTCAATAGGTGAGTTGTTTAACTCAAAACGAATAGCCTCAATTGAATGCTCTTCAGGATTATTGATTTTAACCTTCAATTGATCATTTTTTTGATAGCTCTTTTGATTGGGTTGCAATACAAGTTCAAAGACCTTAGTGTTGGTATTAGAACTACTACAGGATAGATTGATTAAAAGGGCGAATACGATTCCAAATTGATAAAGCTTCATAGAATTGGACTAACTATTAAAAAAGTTAAAATTAAGGATGTAATTCGATTGTGCAAAATATAAAAGGATGTATATTTGCAGCGGGCAAGTCCTACACGACCAGCTCCCTCAGAATCCCCCAGGGTGGGAACGCAGCAAGGGTATGGGGTTGTAGCGGTGCGATGTAGATCGCTTGCCCTTTTTTATTTTCCTTTCTTCTTATGGTAGTATAATCAGTTTTACTTAATTTGCTACTAGAAAATTAAACTACATGAGCAAAGTTGTACTGATTACCGGAGCTTCTTCAGGAATAGGTAAATCGATTGGAGTTTTTCTCTCAAAAAAAGGATTTAAAGTTTACGGAACTGCTAGGAATCCAAAAAACTACCCTAATCATACAGAATTTCCATTATTAGCTCTAGATGTTACTGATCAGAACAGTATTCGACTATGTGTTAGTGAACTCAGAGAATTGGAGGGAAGAATTGATGTACTGGTTAACAATGCTGGAATGGGTATCACTGGTGCACTTGAAGAGACCCCATTCGATGAAATTGATCGCGTAATGGATACCAATTTTAAGGGACCTATGAGAGTTATCAATGCTGTTGTTCCCTCTATGAGATCCAATAACAGTGGATTGATCATCAATATAACTTCAGTAGCTGGATATATGGGATTGCCTTATAGAGGTATTTATTCCGCTACTAAATCAGCTTTTGAAATGATAACAGAGGCTTACCGAATGGAGCTAAAATCGTTTGGAATTCAAATGTGTGCTTTAGCTCCAGGAGATTTTGAAACCAATATTGCCGCTGGAAGATTTCATACTAAGGTCGATGAAAAATCCCCTTATCATCCTCAATACGGGGATGTTTTAAAACAGATGGATGATCATGTCAAAAGGGGAAAAGATCCTATCGCAGTGGCCTATAAAGTTGAAAAGATTATCAACACTAAGAATCCTAAGGTTCATTATGTAGTGGGGAGTCCACTTCAAAAATTCTCTTTAATCCTAAAAAAACTATTGCCTTCAAAAACCTACGAACGTATGTTGATGAATCATTATAAAATTTAAATCCTCAATACTTAACAATACAATAGAAGTTCTATCTTTGAACAATATTTTAAAAAAAACCACCTCATGAAATTTTTTATCGATACTGCTAATTTAGATCAGATCAAAGAAGCCCAATCTCTTGGAATCTTAGACGGAGTAACTACAAATCCATCATTGATGGCTAAAGAAGGAATCACTGGACAAGAGAATATTTTACAACACTATGTAGATATCTGTAATATCGTCGATGGGGATGTGTCCGCTGAAGTGATTTCTACTGATTTTGAAGGAATGGTAAGAGAAGGAGAGGCTTTAGCTGCTCTTCACGATCAAATCGTTATTAAATTACCGATGATTAAAGATGGTGTTAAGGCTTGTAAGTACTTTTCCTCTAAAGGAATCAAGACCAATGTAACTTTAGTTTTCTCTGCAGGGCAAGCATTACTCGCCGCTAAAGCTGGAGCAACCTATGTGTCACCTTTTATCGGTCGTTTAGACGATATCTCAACAGATGGTCTTCACCTTATTTCAGAAATTCGTCACATCTATGACAACTATGGGTTTGATACAGAGATCTTGGCAGCTTCAGTACGTCACACTATGCATGTTATCGACTGTGCTAAGATTGGTGCTGATGTCATGACAGGACCTCTTTCTTCAATCGTTGGATTGTTGAAACACCCGCTTACCGATAGTGGTCTCGCTCAATTTTTGGCAGACTATCAAAAAGGAAACTAAAACAAGTTATTCCTAAAAAGAAGTTAGAAGATTAGCGAAAGCGTCTTCGATAAAACCGTCTTGTAGAATGATACTCTTAAATGGATTGTCTATTACAAGACGGTTTTGTATATCGTACTGTGGAGCATAGAATTGGTATTCAGAGTTGAGTCTAGAGTCTCTGACTAAAGAACGCCATCTGTAATCATTGTCATTAGGACTGATTCCAATAAATGTGTATTCTGGATAGTTTTTTTCTAATTGTTTAACACGTTCCTGAATCTTGTAAAAAGTCGACTCATAGCTAGGTGACCAGAAGTAAAGAACTACTTTTCTATTTTGAGAAATTTGATTTAAATCGGTTCGAATACCTTGGTAAGAAACGATTTCTATTGAAGGAACTTCTCTCTTAGGTTGAAGATTTAGAATATTTTGATAGACATCTTCAATTTCATTGAAGTGAATATTGTGTGCTGAGTATTTTGAAAAGGCTTCGTGAAAATCTTCGATATTTTCTCTCGAATCGCGAGACTTAATATAGTATTGAATGGCTATATTTCTATAGAGGTTGTCTTTGAGTCGCTTGTCAATATCTAGAGAGTCAACAACGATTAATTTGTGTTTATTGAAGTGAACGATTTGATTTTGAACAATCGGCTGTGGACAGTTTTCATTACAGTTTAAAAAGGCTAAATTACCCAATTGATACTTCATATAACTATAGTAGGGGCTATAAAAGTACAAATCCTTGTGATTGAGTTTTAGCTCTTTTCGATAGCTGTAAAAGTCTTTAGGAAGCTTGATGTGATTGTGAGTTCTTCTGTTGATTTTGTGAAAGAAGGGGTATTTTTCTTTAAAGACATAAACGTTGTAATCGATGGATGCTTTGACAATATCCAATGCTTTTGGGCTCAATTTGATCTCATCTTCTAAATCGCTGAGCATTTGAAGTTTTTTATCTCTTAGAGATTTAATTTCAAGATCAAAGGCCACTGGATTGAGGTCATAGAGTGAATTCATTTGAAGTTCTTCCTCTTCTTTTTGAAGGAGGAGTTCTACTAAAAAGTTATTCACCTCTGCGCCTTTTCCTGAAAACATTAGGGATTCGTCAAATGCAAGGGTGTTTAGTCTCAAATTTAAACTGTCCCCCTTTTGTAGATAGATATAATTGAATTCTGGCTCGTGATAAAAGTGATATAATCCTTCTTCTAAATCGTTAAATTTAATTTTAAAGCGATTGTTGTGATCTAATTGAGCGGAATCGATAACCTTGTCATCTTTGAATAAAACGAGATAGTCTGAAGTAGGGTTGACAATTTCACCTCCAATATAAACCTTGGAAGCTGAGCGGTCAATACTACCACAGCTGATGGAGAGTAAAAATCCAAAAAGAATTCCGAGTTGTTTCACTAGTACGTTTAATTGTAATCAAATTTACTACAGTTGCGATTAGCTCTGTGTTAATAGGTAGTTAAAAGACTCCTAAATTAATTTCTCTACAATGCTATTGCAGGGCCCTAGATTATGTGTATTTTTGCACAAATTTTTTCGATATGTTATCAGTTTCTAATTTATCCATTCAATTTGGAAAACGCGTTTTATTCGACGAGGTAAATGTAACTTTTACTCAGGGTAATTGTTATGGAATTATCGGTGCAAACGGTGCCGGTAAATCAACCTTTCTAAAGGTGGTTTCTGGACAACAAGACAGTACTTCTGGTCATGTTCACTTAGAACCTGGAAAGCGTATGTCGATCTTGGAACAAAATCACAATGCCTACGATGCTGATACGGTACTCGATACTGTGCTTAAAGGAAATAAAGTACTCTATAAGATTAAGAATGAAATCGATGCGCTTTATGCAGACTATACCGATGAAAACGCTGAAAAGATTGGAGAACTTCAGGTGCAATTCGAAGAAATGAACGGTTGGAATGCCGATTCAGAAGCTGCAGCACTTTTGTCAAACCTTGGAATCAAAGAAGACAGTCACTACAGCTTGATGAGTGATATGGATCCAAAATTAAAAGTGAGAATACTTTTAGCACAAGCGCTTTTTGGAAATCCTGATGTTCTAATCATGGATGAGCCTACCAACGACTTGGATTACGAAACGATCAATTGGTTGGAAAACTTTTTAGCTGATTACGAAAATACAGTGATTGTGGTATCTCACGACCGTCACTTCTTAGACGCTGTTTGTACCCATATCGCCGATATTGACTTTGGAAAAATCAATCTGTATTCTGGTAACTACACCTTTTGGTATGAGAGTAGTCAGTTAGCGGCCAGACAACGAGCTCAACAAAACAAAAAGGCTGAAGAAAAAGCTAAAGAACTTCAGGAGTTTATCTCTAGGTTTAGTGCCAATGTTGCTAAGAGTAAACAGGCGACTTCTAGAAAGAAAATGCTCGATAAGCTCAACGTAGCTGAAATCAAGCCTTCAAGTAGACGTTATCCTGCTATTATTTTTGAACGCGAACGCGAAGCAGGAGATCAAATTTTAAATATTGAAAATTTATCTGCGACATCTGAAGACGGTGATTTGCTATTTAAAGACGTCAATCTAAACCTAGCAAAAGGAGATAAAGTAGCCTTGATATCAAGAGATGCCAGAGCGACTACTGCTTTTTATCAAATAGTCAATGGAAATAAGAAAGCTGATAGTGGCGTATTTCAATGGGGAGTGACCACACTACAATCTTATTTACCAGCTGACAACAGTGATTTCTTTAATGAAAATATCAGTTTAGTTGATTGGTTGCGTCAATGGGCTAAGACCGAAGAAGAAAGAGAAGAGGTTTACGTACGCGGATTCCTCGGAAAAATGCTATTTAGTGGAGAAGAGGCTCTTAAAAAATCAACTGTTCTTTCTGGAGGAGAAAAAGTGCGTTGTATGCTCAGTAGAATGATGATGCTAAGAGCTAACGTTCTAATGTTGGATGAACCGACGAACCACTTGGATTTAGAGAGTATTACAGCTTTTAACAACTCACTTAAAAACTTTAAAGGAACCGTTCTTTTAACGACTCATGATCACGAGTTTGCTCAAACAGTAGCCAATAGAGTTGTCGAAATAACTCCAAATGGAATCATCGACAGATACCTGAGCTTTGACGAGTATATGAACGATAAAGCGATTAAGGAACAAAGAGATAAGATGTACAGCTAATTATCTTAGCTGCGCATCAAAATCTTTTTCAAAACACTCCTGTAATTTCGACATGATCTTATCGATCTGCTTGTCTGTAAGTGTACTTTCCTGATCCAAGAGTGTAAAACTCAATCCATAGGATTTCTTGCCTTTAGGAAGATTGTCGCCTGTATAAACATCAAACAGACTCACCTCTTTTAAGAACTTGCGTTCTGAGTTAAAAGCTGCAGTTCTTAGACTTTCGAATTGATGTTCTTCTGGAATTAAGAGTGCAAAATCTCTGTTGACTTCAGGGTATTTAGGAATTTCTTTGAATTGAATTTCTCCTTTTGGAATAAGTGTTAAGATATGATCCCAATTAAAGTCAGCAAATAGCACTTCTTGTTTGATGTCAAATTTGCTAATCAGGGTTTTTTTAACGATTCCAAAGCTTACGAGTTCACGTTTTTTGTAGGCATAGGTGAGGCCTTCAGAAAAAAGATCTTTTGATGCTTGAGAGGTTTTGTTGAATTGTACCCCTAATCGTGTTAAGGTGTTTTCTACAACAGATTTTAGGTAAAAGAAATCAGATGCTCTCTCAAGACTATTCCAAGAATCAATTTCTCTGTTTCCAGTGATGTACACTGCGAGGTGTTTTTGTTCTTCAAATAGGTCTTCATTTCTAGAGTAGGTCTTACCAAACTCAAAAAGTTTGAGATTTGATTTTCTTCGGTTGATATTGTATGAAAGTGTTTCCAATCCAGTAAACAACATGGAAGTTCTCAATGTTGATAGATCTGTAGAAAGAGGATTAAGCATGCTTACTGCTTCACCATTGACTGGTAAAAGTTCAAGGTATTTTTCAGAAGATAAACTATTGGTCATGATTTCATAGAAACCCTGAGATGCCAATAAATTACCGATACTGTTTTGTACTTTGTGGTCGTCAAATGCAGACATTTTTGCTGTAGAAGCATTGACTTTAGTGCTAAATTCAATATTGTTATAACCGTAAACTCTTAGAATTTCTTCGATTACATCGACTTCTCTTTGAACATCAGTTCTGTAAAAAGGAATCGTAAGTCCCATTCCAGTTTCAGTTACATTGTTGACTTTGATTTCTAATGAAGATAGAATGGATTTGATCACTTCCCTCGGAATTTCCTGACCAATTAGGGAATTGATTCGATCAAAAGTCAAAAATACCTGATGGTCTTCCTTCTTTTTGGGATAGAGATCTTCTATGTCTGAGCTGATGGTTCCACCTGCTAATTCTTTGATTAAGATGGCAGCTCTCCTAAGAGCGTAGTCAACTAAATCAATATCAATTCCTCTTTCAAATCTAAATGAGGCATCGGTACTGAGTCCATGTCTTTTTGCAGATTTGCGAACACTAACAGGATTAAAGTATGCAGCTTCTAAGAAAATAGCTTTAGTTTCTTCTGTGACACCTGAGTTCTTTCCCCCAAATACACCGGCAATACACAGTGGTTTTTCGGCGTCACAAATCATTAAATCTTCAGCATCTAGGCTGCGCTCAACATCGTCAAGAGTTGTGAACTTTGTTCCAGCTTCCAGTGTTTTAACAATAATCTTATTGCCATTAATCTTATCGGCGTCAAAGGCGTGGAGGGGTTGCCCTAAATCGTGAAGAACGTAATTAGTGATATCAACCACATTGTTTTTTGGATTGATTCCTATGGCTTTTAATCGATTTTGTAACCAATTTGGACTTGGTTTAATGGTTAAGTCTGTAATAGTAACTCCACAATATCTTGGAGCTAATTCAGGATTGCGAACATCAATCGGAATTTGTAGATTTCTTTTTTCAACAGCAAAATTCATCACTGATGGAGTAATTATCCCTTTAGTTACTCCTTGTTGTATAAGACCAGCTCTCAAATCTCTCGCAACACCAAAGTGACTCATTGCATCCGAACGGTTTGGAGTTAGTCCTATATCAAAAATTTGATCGCTTTCTACCTTGAAAACTTGACTACAGGGGGTTCCAGGTTCTAGATCAGGATCAAGAATCATGATTCCATCGTGTGAATCTCCTAATCCTATTTCGTCTTCGGCACAAATCATACCTTGACTCACTTCACCTCTAATCTTACCTTTTTTGATCACCCATGACTCTCCTTCTGGAGTGTAAAGCGTGGTGCCGACTGTTGCGACAGCAACCTTTTGTCCCTTTGCTACATTGGGTGCTCCACAGACAATTTGAAGAGGCTCATCTCCACCTATAGAAACAGTGGTTAGGCTCAAACGGTCCGCATTGGGGTGTTTTTCACATGTCAGTACTTCTCCAACAACAACACCTTGTAGGCCACCTTTTACAGATTCAAAATCACTAACACCTTCAACTTCTAAGCCAAGATCAGTTAATAGAGCAGCTGTTTTATCAGCATTCCAGTCAATTTCAATAAATTGTTTTAACCAGTTGTACGATATTTTCATTTGAGTAATTCTACGATCGGATATCCGAAATTTACAAAGCACAAATATAAGCAATGACCAGTCTCTACAGAAATTAAAAAATAGATATGTGATAGATTCTTATCTTTGGGTATAAAAATATACCTATGAGAGCCTATTTTAGTTTAGTTATTAGCATCATTCTTTTTTATTCCTGTACTAATTCAGCTATAGAACCCACATTGGGGACTTATAGAGCGGAAATGATAACAGTTGACAATTCCGTCTTGCCTTTTAAATTTGTGTTGTTAAAGAGCTCTGATCAGCTAATTATGAAGGTGGAAAATGATAAAGAAACACTGATATATGACGAAATTCAGATTCTTGGAGATTCAATTCGAATCGATATGCCACCTTTTGATGCTGTAATTATAGCTCAAATTGGAGAAGGTCGTCTCGATGGAAGATACCTCAAAGAAGAATCGGGAAGAGAAACGCCTTTCAGTGCCTATTTAAATAAGGCACCTAAATTTGAATCGACTAAAAAAGCAAATTTTGATCTCAGTGGTAACTACAAAACTGTTTTTAGACCTGAAAAACCTTATCCTGGACTAGGAATCTTTTCTCAAAATGGAAATGAGGTTTCAGGTACCTTTAGAAAAAACTCCGGGGATAATCGCTTTTTATCTGGAATAGTAAGTGGTGATTCAATTGTGCTTTCGACATTCGATGGTGCACACCCATATTTAGTTAGAGCTGAAAAAAAAGGAGATACCATTTATGGGAAACTCTACTATGAAAGTCATTCGGTAACCGAATTTTGGATGGTTCGAGACGATTCCTTTCAATTAGCAGAAGCCAAAGAGCTCACCAAATTAAATAAAGGCTACGATCGAATCGACTTTAGCTTTAAAAGCCCTGATGGGAATATGGTTAGTTTAAGTGACGATCAATTTAAAGACAAGGTAGTTGTGGTTCAAATATTGGGAACCTGGTGTCCTAATTGCTTGGATGAAACCAAGTTCTTTCTATCCTATATCAAGGAGAATCCAACTGAGGATTTAGCTTTTATTGGACTTAGTTTTGAAAGTGCTCGTAGTGAAGAACGAGCGATGATGAGAATTCAGAGAATGATTGATAAATTGGAGATTCCATATCCTGTTTTACTTGCTCAATACGGAAGTACTGACACACAACTAGCTCAAGAAAAATTACCGATGCTAGATGGAATAAGATCTTATCCAACAATGATTATTATTGATAAATCTGGAAAAGTTCATTCTATTCACACTGGATTTAATGGACCAGCAACAGGAAAGGCCTACGAAGACTTTAAAAAGGAATTTGACCTGGAGATCAAAAGTCTACTCAACGACTAAATAATAGTCGATCTTCCCAATCCAATATTTTCAATATTGAAATTGTAGACATCATCTGAATCTTTGATCGCTTCTGATAAATAATCTCCAATAGTAGAGCAGGAGTGATTTTCAGTAAGCTGATAAGAAGAATCTACCATATTATTGTTGATGGCCGATTGGATGGCTCTCATAATCGATAAAGCCTCTTCGTTTAGACCAAATCTCGACAATAACAAGGTAGCAGCATAAATAGCAGCTAAAGGATTTGTTCGGTCTGATTCAAGGGCCTTAGGAATACTGATTAAAGGCTCAAATAAATTACAGTGAATACCGTCGTGCGCCTCTGGTAATAGGGCAGCAGTACCTGTGAGTACTTTGGATTGAGCTGCGAGAATATCACCCAAAAAGTGATCGCTCAATAGAATGTCAAACTCTTTGGACTTCACCAACATTTGTTCGACAGCCTTAGCAATACTTATAATTTCAATACTCACCGATGGATAACTCTGTCCGATTCTCTTTACAGTGTTCTGCCAATAAGAATTTGAATCTTCTAAGTGATCAGGATTGATAAGAGTCAGTTTTTTCTTTCTGTTTTTAGCTGTTCTAAAAGCTAAGTGAATCATTTTTTCAATATGATTCTCAGAGTACTTATAACGTCCTAAACCTAGTTTTAAAGCTGAGTGTTCTTTTTGAGTAGGGTTGGCCTTAAAGAGAATAAACTCATATAGGGCTGCTAAGTCTTCTTTGAAAACTCCCTGTGCTCCTAAGTTTTTTAAGGGTAATGTCGCTTTGATACTCACGTATAAATCGAGTGCATCAGTCAGCGTTAAATGCTTTAATTCAGGATTTTCAAGCTCAAATCTTCTTGTGATTTTAACACTGGATAAAACCGCATTAGAACTTTTTAACAGTTGAATATCCTCATTGCTGAGAATTATCTTACCACCCTCTAATGGTTTGCTGAGATGCGTATAGGTGAAATTGTGATCGAAGTTTTCACTGATCGCATCTAAACATTTTAAAGCCTGTTGTAAGACTTCGGATCCCGTTCCGGGAGTAGAAAGGGTGGTGATATTGATATCCATACTAAATGTTGATCTTACTGTCTTTGATGATATCGTGAATATCTTCGTCGAGTACTTCTTTCTTGCGATCTGCGTATTCTAAAAAGACTTTATAAACATCATCTAATTGTAATTTAGTAAGTTCATAACCAACTATCTTCGCTCTGTAGGCTAAAGCAGCACGTCCTGAACGAGCCGTAAGAACAATTGAAGATTCAGTAACTCCCACATCATGAGGATCGATAATCTCATAAGTTTCACGGTTTTTTATCACACCGTCTTGGTGAATTCCTGAAGAGTGAGCAAATGCATTAGCTCCAACAATTGCTTTGTTAGGTTGTACAATCATTCCCATATTGTGAGATACCATTTGTGAGGTGCTGTACAATAATTTTGAATTGATGTTGGTGTCTAAATTGAGATAGGGATGTTGTCTCATAATCATTACCACTTCCTCTAAAGAAGTATTTCCAGCGCGTTCTCCAATACCGTTGATGGTACATTCGATTTGACGTGCTCCATTGATGACCCCTTCTATTGAATTTGCAGTAGCAAGTCCCAAGTCGTTGTGACAGTGACAAGACAATACTGCTTTGTCAATACCAGTAACATTTTCTTTTAAATATTTGATTTTAGCTCCGTATTCATGAGGTAAGCAATAACCAGTAGTGTCTGGAATATTTAATACCGTAGCTCCAGCCTTAATTACTTCTTCACAAACTCTAGCTAGGAATTCGTTGTCGGTTCTACCGGCATCTTCAGCGTAGAATTCAATATCTTCGACAAAGCTTTTTGCATACTTTACTGCTGCAACCGCTCTTTCGATGATTTCTTCTCTTGTGGAGTTAAATTTGTGTTTGATATGAGAATCAGAAGTTCCAATTCCTGTATGTATACGAGGTCTTTTGGCGTGTTTTAAAGCTTCTGCAGCAACTTCAATATCCTTTTTAACGGCTCTAGTCAATCCACAAACAGATGCGTTTTTGACTAATTTTGAAATTAATTCTACAGAGTGAAAATCACCAGGACTAGAAACTGGAAATCCAGCTTCAATGATGTCTACTCCCAACTCGTCAAGACGGGCAGCAATTTCAAGCTTTTGTTTGGTGTCTAATTTACAACCTGGAACCTGTTCTCCATCTCTTAAAGTGGTGTCAAAAATATATACCTGCTCTTTACTCATTATATTTCATTAGTTTTGAATAATAAACGAAAATAGTACAAGCAGTTGAATAATCACCCATGGGTCGCAAATTATTACAATGCTTATTCTAGTTTCAAATGCATTACAGCTTTAATATTTAGCAAGTTAGGAACTATTTTTTACGATGACAAATACACATAAAGATTCTTTGTTTGTTTTAGTTAAATCACTGTCCAAATCAGAAAAGAGACAATTCAAGCTCTATGCTGGACGTTTAGGGGTTAATACGGACTCAAAGTTTATTGCTCTTTTTAACCTTTTAGACAAGATGTCTCAGTATGATGAGGAGGTGATTTTAAAGAGCGGGATTGTAAAAAAAGCTCAGTTATCTAACCTAAAAGCGCATCTCTACAAACAAATTTTAATCAGTCTTCGATTAAATCCTGTGAATCAAAATGTGAGAATACAGCTCAGAGAACAGTTGGATTTTGCTACCATACTCTATCACAAAGGGCTTTATAAACAGAGTCTTAAAATTTTAGAAAAGGCAAAGAGTTTGGCAAATTCTCATCAAGAAAAAAGTATTGCATTTGAAATTGTAGAATTAGAGAAAGTCATTGAAACACAATATATTACCAGATCTATACCCGAACGAGCTGATGAGCTTTCAAATGAATCAGAGCTTTTGTCTAAAGACAATTTATTGGCCAGTAAACTTTCAAATTTATCACTGCAACTCTATGGGATGATGCTCAAATTTGGATATGTCCGTTCCGATGAAGAACTAAAAAAAGTAGAGGTATACTTTAAGAAGCACTTGCCAAAAGTGCAATTAGATCAGCTTGGATTCAGAGAAAAGTTATGGTATTACAAGGCATTTCTTTGGTATTCTTTCTTGACTCAAGATTTTTTGTCATCTTATAAATACGCTGCTAAGCTCGTCAACTTATTTTACGACAATCCGGAGATGATTCGCCTCAATCCAGTCTTTTATTTGAAGGGGAATAACTATTTATTAGAATCATTGTTCTTTCTTAAATACAGCAGTCAGTTTAAAGAGGTGTTATCAAAATTGGAACTCGAAATTGACAAAGGATCCATACCTCAAAATGACAATTTGTTGTCCTTGAGTTTTTTGTATTTAAATGCCCATAAACTCAATCAGTATTTTATCGATGGATCTTTTGAGGAAGCGCTTTATTTAGTTGATAAGATCAACAAGGGTATCTCAGAGCACAAAGATCGAATTGATCAGCACCACATCATGGTGCTCTATTACAAAATAGCCAGTTTGTATTTTGGAGTAGGGGATTACAAAAGCAGTATTCACTATCTCAAATTTATCATCAATAACAAGACCTTAAAAATGCGAGAAGATTTGATGTGTTTCTCTCGATTATTGAGTTTAGTAGCTCATTATGAGGCAGGTATGGATTATCATTTAGAGGTGCAACTCAAAAGCACCTATAAGTTTTTGTTGAAAATGAATGATTTACAAGCAGTACAAAAAGAGATTATTAAATTTTTGAGAAAACTGGGGGACATCTATCCATCGGATTTAAAGTCGGCATTTAAGGAATTGTACGAGGATTTAAAGAAATACGAAGATCACCCCTACGAAAAGAGAGCCTTTTTGTATCTCGATATTTTATCCTGGCTTGAAAGTCACCTAGACAACAAACCAATCGCTAGAGTCATCAAAGAAAAATCGAAAGTAATCAACAGATAATTAATCACATAACCTCCAAAGAGGATCATGTGTTGGTGCAGGAGCAACGATCGTCAGTTGTTCTTTTTTTACTGGATGCATAAAGACTAGTTTCCGAGCGTGAAGATGAATACTGTTATCTTGGTTTGATCTAGGAAAACCGTATTTTAAATCACCTTTAATAGGACATCCAATTTTTGAGAGTTGAGCTCGTATTTGATGATGTCTACCTGTGTGTAAGTCAATTTCTAAGAGGTAAAATCGATCAAATGACTTTATCAATTGATAATCAAGTGAAGCTTTTTTAGAATCTTTTACCTCCTTGTCATGTGCATAGGATTTGTTTTGTTTTGGATTCCTAACTAAAAAGTGAATCAGACTAGCACTTTTTTTTTGAGGTTTGTTTTTGACGATGGCCCAATAGGTTTTTTGAGATTCCTTTTCAGCAAACATTTTGTTTAATCGTGTCAAGGCTTTTGAAGTCTTAGCAAATACGACAATGCCGGTAGTCGGTCGATCCAATCGATGTGGAACTCCTAGGTAGACAGCTCCTGGTTTATGATCTCTCTTTTTTATAAAGTCTTTGATGAGTTCACTCAGTGGAGCATCCCCAGTTTGATCTCCTTGTACAAGATCACCTGCTCTTTTATTTACTATAAAAAGGTGGTTGTCCTCGTAGAGTATTTGAATCGAATCAACGGTTGTCTTGGTAGTTTGAAGCAAGAGTTCTATTAGTATTGTTCGTCTTGATTAGGGAAATCTTTAGACTTGACGTCAGTGACATACTGCTTGATGGCAGTTGACATTTCTTCGTAGAGATTCATATACCTTCTGAGGAATCTAGGATTGAATTCATGAGTCATTCCCAAAAGATCGTGAATGACTAAAACTTGTCCATCAACTCCATTTCCAGCTCCAATACCGATAATTGGAATACTCACACTCTTGGCTATTTCTGTAGCTAAACTTGCAGGAATCTTCTCTAATACGATAGCAAAACAACCCAATTCTTCGAGTAGTTTGGCATCTTTTTTTAATTGATCAGCTTCCGCCTCCTCCTTTGCGCGAACCGAATAGGTCCCAAACTTATAGATAGATTGTGGGGTGAGTCCCAAATGACCCATAACAGGAATCCCAGCTCTAATAATTCTTTTTACAGAATCTTTAATGTCTTTTCCACCTTCTAGTTTTACGGCATGAGCACCTGATTCTTTCATGATTCGAATTGCAGATTTCAACGCTTCTTTAGGATCGGATTGATAACTCCCAAAAGGAATGTCAACAACTACTAATGCTCTCTCAATGGCTCTTATCACAGATTGAGCGTGATAGATCATTTGATCAAGCGTTATAGGTAAAGTGGTTTCGTGACCTGCCATTGTATTGGAGGCAGAATCGCCCACTAAAATCACATCTACTTTAGCGTTATCTACAATTTTTGCCATCGAATAATCGTAGGCTGTTAGCATGGAGATTTTTTCCCCCTGCTGTTTCATATCCACTAGGGACTTTACAGTAACGCGTTTAAATTCTTTTTTTGCTGTCGACATAGCTGAGTTTTGAGTTGTAAAAGTACAAAAAGCCTGTAAAAGCTCAATTGGATGAGTTGTCACATTCATCTCTGGTTCGAGTATCGATGATATTGCTAATTAACCACCGATCTTCAACTAGAGCAAATATAAAGGAATTTACACCACAATGACTCAATTTCTCATTGACATAAAACTGATAAGGAACAAAGGCATGGGCGAGTCCTTTGTCAATCGTTATGGTTGCCTTAAAGATTCGTTCTTCAAAATGAATACTATCAGGTATTGAACCAATGGAGCTGATAAATTTTGAAATACTTTCATCAACCACTTTGGTGGTGCCTTCCTTGGTTTTAATTACTGATTGTAGTGTTGCAGTCCCTTCGAAATAAGTTTTAAGCTTGGTACTGTCTTTTTGATGAAAATCATCAAAAAAGGCTTTTATTTTTTGATCGATCACTGAATGTTCTGTTTGTTGTGCATTCGAAAATGTTATCAATAAAAGTCCTATTAGAATAAAAGTATAGTTCATAATCAATGGTGTTAACAATCTGAAAAACCAACACTAACGGCAAGACCTCCAGTAGATGTTTCTTTGTAATTGGTGTTCATGTCTTTGGAAGTAGCCCACATGGTTGAAACGACCTTGTCCAACGTGACTTTTATAGAATCGACATCGGTTTCCAAGGCTAGGGTGGAGGCACTTATCGCTTTAATAGCACCCATAGAGTTGCGTTCAATACAAGGAATTTGAACCAGTCCACCTACAGGATCACAGGTTAGTCCTAAATGATGTTCCATGGCAATTTCTGCAGAAGTTAAAATTTGTTTTGGAGTACCTCCCACAACCGCGGTTAATCCAGCGGCAGCCATTGCAGAAGAAACACCTATTTCAGCTTGGCAGCCTCCAAGTGCAGCTGAAATCGTAGCTCCTTTTTTGAAGATACTACCGATTTCACCGGCCACTAATAAGAATTTTTTGATTTTATTAAAACTCGCTTTGTGATTTTCAATAACAATGTAGTACATGAGAACTGCAGGTATGACTCCAGCAGATCCATTGGTAGGAGCAGTGACAACTCTACCCATCGCAGCGTTTACTTCATTGACACTGAGAGCAAAACAGCTAACCCACTTGAGAATTTCTTTAAACTTCACTTCTGTTTTACGAATGGATTCAATCCATTGCTGGGGATTAGAGTAGGGATGTTCTCCAATGAGTTTGGAGTGTAAATCAAAGGCCCTTCTTTTGACATTCAATCCTCCAGGAAGAATCCCTTCACTGTGACATCCTTCGTACATAGCTCCGAGCATGGTATCCCAAACCTGTTGAAGCTTAGCATCGATTTCATCTGCAGAACGAAGCGCGAGCTCGTTATTCCACACGACTTCATCCACACTCATTTGATTGTTTTTACAGTGTTTGAGCAAGTCTCCACCTGTATGAATAGGGAAGGGGAAGACACTTTTAAATTGCTCTACTTCAACAGTTTTCTTTTCCCCCTTTTCGATGATAAATCCACCACCTATAGAATAGTAGGTTTTTACAAATTCTTCACCGCTGTCGAGTAGGGAGATGAATCGAATTCCATTGGGGTGGTAGTTGAGGAATTTATTTCTAAAATCGATTTGAACTTCAGGATCAAAATCAATTTCACGGATTCCACTAAGGATAATTCTCTTATTTTTTGATATGTAATCAAGAGTTTGTTGGATGTCTTGTGAACTGATTGTTTCAGGGTCTTTTCCACTGAGCCCTAGCATAATTGCTTTATCGGTAGCATGACCTTTACCAGTTAACGAAAGCGAACCGTAAAGATGAACTCTTATGGATTTGATTTGATTTAGGGAATGTTTCGAACAAAGTTCTACAAGGTATTGCTCACAAGCTATCCAAGGCCCTAGGGTATGAGAACTCGAGGGACCAATACTCACTTTGAGCATATCAAAAACACTGATGCATTCCATGGTTTTAGGTTTAAAGGTATTATAAAAATAGACTTTATTTCGAACTCTTAACCATGACACAATAAAATTATAGTTCCAATTAAAACTGTCAGACTGTCATATTTTTATCAATGGCACAATAGTTGTCTTATGTGCTGTGAGTTTAAAATAAAATTGAAATAAAATTAAATACATAAATCATGAGTAAAATTATAGGTATCGATTTAGGAACAACGAACTCTTGTGTTTCCGTAATGGAGGGTAATGAACCCGTTGTAATTCCTAATGCAGAAGGAAAAAGAACAACGCCTTCCGTTATAGCCTTTGTTGAAGGTGGTGAAATCAAGGTTGGAGATGCTGCAAAAAGACAGGCAGTAACAAATCCTGAAAAGACCATTTATTCGATCAAACGATTTATGGGGAACAAATTTTCTGAATCTTCTAAAGAAGCAGGACGCGTACCTTATAAAGTAGTTAAAGGTGATAATGATACTCCTAGAGTAGATATTGACGGACGTTTGTACACTCCTCAAGAATTGTCAGCGATGGTACTTCAAAAGATGAAGAAAACAGCTGAGGATTATTTGGGACAAGATGTAACAGGAGCTGTTATTACAGTACCTGCATACTTTAACGACGCACAGCGTCAAGCTACTAAAGAAGCTGGTGAAATTGCTGGTTTAAAAGTAGAGCGTATTATAAATGAGCCAACTGCTGCTTCACTAGCATATGGTTTAGATAAAAAAGATAAAGATCAAAAGATTGTTGTATTCGACTTTGGAGGTGGAACTCATGACGTTTCCATCCTTGAATTAGGTGATGGTGTATTTGAAGTATTATCAACTGATGGAGATACCCACTTAGGGGGGGATGATGTTGATCAAAAAATTATCGATTGGTTAGCAGATGAATTCATGGCAGAAGAAAATATGGATCTCAGAAAAGACGCCATGGCTCTTCAACGTTTAAGAGAGGCTGCTGAGAAAGCGAAGATTGAACTTTCATCTTCTGCTCAAACAGAGATCAACCTTCCTTATGTTACAGCTACTGCTTCAGGACCTAAGCACTTAGTGAAAACATTGACTAAAGCTAAATTCGATCAATTAATTGACGATTTAGTAGCGCGTACCATTAAACCATGTGAATCTGCATTAAAATCTGCAGGGCTTTCTAAGAGTGATATCGATGAAATTATCTTAGTTGGTGGTTCTACTCGTATTCCTGCTGTTCAAGAAGCGGTTGAGAAATTCTTTGGAAAGAAACCATCAAAAGGAGTAAACCCAGATGAAGTTGTTGCTGTAGGAGCTGCTATCCAAGGTGGAGTTTTAACTGGAGATGTTAAGGATGTATTGTTGTTAGATGTAACGCCACTTTCATTAGGTATTGAAACTATGGGAGGTGTGATGACAAAACTCATCGAATCAAATACAACCATTCCTACGAAGAAATCTCAGGTGTTCTCTACAGCTGCAGATAATCAACCTTCAGTTGAGATTCACGTATTACAAGGTGAGCGTCCAATGGCTCAAGACAATAAAACAATCGGTCGTTTCCACTTAGATGGTATTCCACCAGCACAAAGAGGGGTTCCTCAAATTGAAGTAACCTTCGATATCGATGCTAACGGTATTATCAAAGTATCTGCTACCGATAAGGCGACTAACAAGACGCAAGACATTAGAATTGAAGCTTCTTCTGGATTGACTGAAGAAGAAATTCAAAAGATGAAAGCAGACGCAGAGGCGAATGCAGAGGCGGATAAGAAAGCAAAAGAAACTGCTGATAAGATCAACGAAGCTGATGCCATGGTATTCCAAACTGAAAAACAATTAAAAGAGTTTGGAGATAAACTCTCTGATGATAAGAAAGCTCCAATTGAAAAATCGTTGGAAGAGCTTAAAAAAGCCTTAGAGTCAAGAGATGTAGCGGTTATTACTCCTGCATTAGACGCTCTTAACGAAGCTTGGAAAGTTGCTTCTGAAGAAATGTACAAAGCTCAGGCGGAAGCAGGACAAGCTCCTGGAGCTGATGGTGCTCAAGGTGAAGCTGCTTCAAGCGAAAACCAAGGAGATAATGTAGAAGATGTTGACTTCGAAGAAGTGAAGTAATTTCATAAAACAAATAGTTGAAAAGGGCGGATTTCCGCCCTTTTTTTTGATATTTTTACAAGGTGAAACAAGGAATCAAAAGCTTTATTATAGTATACTTATTTGGGTTGTTTTTAGCTGCTAATGGCTATGGACAGCAGCTCAAAGGACGATGGGATTACGGACTTAATGGACCTGTAAAAAAATGTACTGTTCTCACTAGTTACGGTAAGGAACTTTACAGTTTCACTAGAGATGGAAAGCTCGAACAATTGATTTCCTTTTACGATGAAAACAATTACCAACAAATTAGCTATACCTACAAGGATCGCCTGCTTGTCGAAAGAAGAATCGAACTCTACGAAGCGGGTCAACTCGACCAAGAGGCCTCTGTGATTAACATATATCAAAACGACTCTACAGCAATTTTAAAAAGAGAAGTGATTGTTGATTATAAGGGAAGAACTCTGGAGGAATTAAATTTTAGTTACGATTCACTTCATCAATTAATCGAGATTAAAAAACTCACAAAAAACGGACAGTTAACAACACAATTTAGTCGTTTAAAAGACAGTTTAGGTCATTACAAAACAACTGTACTTATCGATAGTGTTGTCAAACGACAAATCGATAGTATTCCGGCTTTATCGATGGAGCTCGATTCACTGATAAATGTTCGAAATGTATATTTTTTAGACGGTATTGAAGATCGAGCTGAAACTTTAAAATACGATCATCGGGCTAATGTCGTTTATCTCAAAAATGAACTTTATTTACTGGATTCAAATCAGTGGTATGTCGAAAAGGAAGAAGAATTTGAATTTAATGAAAAGGATCAAATGATCAAAAAGATCACCAAAGAGGGAACGACTACATTTACGCAAAACTTTGTTTATCAGACCGATGGGACTCAATATCAAAACTGGGTCAAACAAATTGTGATGCCTAATATGACCTATACGACAAGAATCATTGAATACTTTGAGGAGAACTAATCCTTTTTTCTAAATTTATCCTATGAATAAAGAAGCCGTACTATCTAAATGCAATCAAATCAGTAAAAACACACTGATGGAAACCTTGTCGATTGAATATATCGATGTGGGAGACGATTATTTAACCGCACGAATGCCTGTAGGTCCTAAGGTTCATCAGCCTGATGGAATTCTTCACGGAGGGGCTAGTGTCGCATTGGCAGAGAGTGTAGGATCAGCAGCCTCTTATATTTTCTTAGATGCTGAGCACTTTATGATTAGAGGGATGGAGATTTCAGCAAATCACCTCAAAAGCATTAAAGAAGGCTATGTATACGCTACTGCTCGTTTTATTCACAAAGGCAGAACGACTCAATTATGGGAAATTAGAATTTGCGATGAACAAGATCAATTGATTTCTCTTTGTAAACTTTCGACAATAGCACTTAAAAAGTAAATGAAAGAATATTTTTGTTCGAAGATTCAAAAGCAGTGGGACTCAAAGTTACCTTTTGTGGTCTTTTCACTCCCTCATCAAAGTCATACGACGGCATTTTTACAAAATGACGATCGTTTGATTCAAGATGCTCTTCTTCAAAAAAAAGGTTTTGTCATCGGTAGATTTGATTCAAAGGCTACTTATACGATCGAAAGTGATCATGTGTTGACTATAGATGAGCTTAACTGCAGTGAAGCTTTGATGGAATTCTCAATTTTTGATCAAGGTGATCGACAAAAACACATACAAAGTGTTCAAAAAGCAGTAAACTATATCAAAAAAAGTTCTTTGGAAAAGGTGGTGCTCGCTCGTGAAATCAAAGCACATATCAAGGCTAATCCTCTCGATATCTACTGTAAACTCAACAAGACTTACCCTAAGGCATTTACCTATTGCTTTTATCATCCCCAAATAGGTTTGTGGATAGGAGCTAGCCCTGAATTGTTAGTGTCTGTAGCAGATCAAGAATTTAAAACAGTATCACTTGCAGGTACCAGGTGGGCTGATTTATCAGCTCAATGGGGATCCAAAGAATTAGAAGAGCAACAATTAGTCACTCGATATATCGATCGACAATTAAGGAGTTTAGACTTCACATTTGATTGTTCTGATGTTGAAACGGTTCAGGCAGGTAACTTATTACACCTCAAGCAGGAATTTACTGGACAACTAAAAGCTTCACAGTTGATTGATTTGATAAAAGCCTTACATCCAACTCCTGCAGTATGTGGCTTGCCTGCCAATCTAGCACATCAGTATCTCAAAGATAATGAAGATCTAGATCGCATTTTTTACGCTGGTTTTATGGGTCCGGTACAACAAATTGATTCTAGAGGAGAAGTCTATTCATATTTGGGAGTCAATATTCGATCGATGAAGATTGATCATCAGATTGCGAGTCTCTACGTAGGTGGTGGAATTACTGCAGATTCTAATCCTGAATTAGAATGGGAAGAAACGGTCAAAAAATCGATGACACTATCCTCCATCTTTGAATAATTTTTTTTTAAAATTATGAGGTTATGAGTTCAAGGGACTGTATTTTTGTTATATGAAGTATTCGAGAATCCCATTGGCTCAAGCGATATGCACCGAGTGTAAAAATTTCAATATTGAGCGCATTGTCATTTCTCCAGGTTCTCGAAACGCTCCATTAACCCTTAGCTTTTCAGCGGATCCCTTTTTTAATTGTTACAGTATTGTAGATGAGCGTTCTGCTGCATTTTTTGCATTGGGTATGGCTCAACAAACGAATAAGCCGGTCGCTTTAGTCTGTACTTCTGGTTCAGCATTGTTAAACTATTATCCCGCTATTGTCGAAGCCTATTACGCTCAGGTACCACTAGTTGTAATTTCAGCAGATCGCCCTTCTTATTTGATCGATAAGGGTGATGGACAGACCATACGTCAAGACGGGGTCTTTTTTAATCATATTGGATATCAAGTCAATCTCATTCAAGATTGTTCTCATGCCAGTGTAAAATGGCAAAAGGGATTGGGTATTACACTTTCATCGGATTTAGAAATAGAGCAAGAGCAGGAGTCTATCCTTCATTCTAACAAGAGATCGATTAGACAAGCTTTGGAATCGGCTTTGGAATCTCAATGGCCAGTGCATCTCAATGCTCCATTTGAAGAGCCCCTATATCAACTTGAAGAAGTTGCTGATCAAAGAACTCCAGTTAAAATCAAATCAAAAACAACTCTCGATTATAAGTGGGATGAACTTCAAGAAGTATGGGATGGTTCTAAAAAGACTCTAATCATTATTGGACAGTGTTCTTTTGATCAACTTTCAGATGATTTAATTAATCGATTAGGAGAGTCTGATGCGTTTTTAGTTTTGACTGAAACGACTTCGAATGCCCATCATCCTAATTTTATCGAACGAATTGATAGTTTGTTAGTTCCTTTAGAAAAGAAAAATGATCCTCAAATGTGGTTGGATCTTCAACCCGATTTAGTCATCACTATTGGGGGAGCTATCGTCTCTAAGAAAATCAAACAGTTTTTGAGAACCTATGCTCCTAAAACACATTGGCATTGGGGTAAAAACAAAGCGAACGATACCTTTTTTAAATTGACACAACATCTAAATGTCAGTGTTGAGGAATTGCTTACAAAGTTTTTATCGGATTCTAAATCTAGTCATTCGAATGCCTATAAAACTCAATGGACTGCAACCTATAATACCATTCTGTCAGGGTCAGAAGATTTTGTTCAAACCCTTCCTTTTTCAGACTTACAGGTTCATGTGGCCTTGTCAAAACTCGATTTAAAGGATGTGTTGGTTCATTATTCCAATTCGGCTTCCATACGTTATGCGCAGCTCTTTCCCAATATGAGTTGTCATCAATTGCACTGTAATAGAGGAGCCTCAGGAATAGACGGTTCGACATCTACAGCAGTAGGTGCCAGTATTGTGTTTAAAGGAATGACTGTTTTAGTGACTGGGGATTTGAGCTTTTTATACGATTCAAACGCCTTCTGGAATTCATATATTCACCCTAATTTTAGAGTGCTGCTTATCAATAATTCAGGTGGAGGTATCTTTAGAATTTTACCGACTTCGATTGATGATAAAAACTTTGAAACCTACTTTGAAACCCCACACAATGTCAATATAGAAGCGCTTTGTACTGCATATGGAATTTCATACAGTACAGCTGATGACAAGCCTTCTCTTGATCGTGAATTAAGTGAATTTTTAGAGCCTTCAAATAAAGCAAAAGTACTGGAGGTAAAAACACCGAGATTGATCAACGATAAGGTCTTAAGCGACTATTTTGCGCATTTGAGTTCCCAAATCAGTTAGGATTACCGAATTAAGTTTACTTTTGTCGTATGATATATTTAGGCAAATTCAACAACTTATCAATTTTAAGAGAGACAAGCGTTGGACTATTCTTAGGTGATGAAGATGGTACCGATATTTTACTTCCAAATAAATACAAGCCAGATTCGTATCAGATAGGAGATCAGCTCGATGTTTTTTGTTATTTAGACCATCAAGAACGGCCTGTGGCAACTACTCTTAAACCCTATGTTCAAAGAGATAAATTTGCCTTACTAAGGGTTGCTGAAGTCAATGAAATTGGAGCTTTTATGGATTGGGGTCTTGAAAAACACCTCTTAGTTCCATTTAAAGAACAGCGATTTAAGATGGTCGAAGGACAATCTTATGTCGTATACTGTTATTTAGATGAAGTAACTTTTAGATTGGTCGCTTCCAATAAGCTCGATAAGTTCTTGTCGAATGATACCATGGATTTAGAAATAGGTGAGGAGGTATTTGTGCTTCTTACTCGTGAATCTGAATTAGGATGGGATGTCATTGTCAACAATAGGCATAAGGGATTGATTTACGCTAATGAAGTCTTTAAAAAACTTGCTGTCGGTGATAAACTTAGAGCTTATGTCAAAAAAATTAGAGAAGATCAAAAACTAGACATTAGCTTACAACCCATTGGTATAGCTGTTATCGAACCCTCTTCACAAAAGATCATCGACTTCTTAAAAGATCACGATGGTTATATGGAACTCAATGATAAATCCTCTCCAGAAGCGATTAAAGATGCTTTGGAAATGAGTAAAAAAACCTTTAAAAAAGCATTGGGGAGCCTTTATAAAAACAAACTAGTAACACTAAAAGACGAAGGAGTTTATTTAAATGAGCACTAAGGTATCGGTTTGGATTAAGGCTGCTCGGCTGAGAACGCTTCCATTATCATTTTCAGGTATTATAGCTGGTAGTTCGCTGGCTTATCAACAGGGTTTTATGCGTTATGAGATCCTTCTTTTTGCACTGCTTACCACCTTGTTGTTTCAGGTGCTTTCAAATTTCGCCAATGATTATGGAGATGGAGTTAAAGGGACAGATAATGACGATAGAATAGGGCCTAAACGGGTATTGCAATCGGGATTGCTTTCGAGATCATCGCTTAAGAAAGGGATGATTATTACTGCAATTACAGCCTTATTAAGTAGTTCTACCTTGATATATTTAGCCTTTGATAGTTGGGTGTATATTCTCTTGTTTTTACTCTTTGCATTTTTGAGTATATGGGCGGCTATAGCCTATACCGTTGGGGATCGTTCTTATGGATACAGAGGTCTTGGAGATGTTTTTGTCTTTGTGTTTTTTGGTCTGTTAGCAGTCTTAGGAACAGTTTTTCTCTATACTAAATCATTAAAACTCGATCATTTATACATCGCTTTGATTATTGGAATGTTGGCTACAGCAGTTCTCAATCTCAACAATATGAGAGATTGTGAAAACGACAAGAAAAGCGGTAAAAACACCATGGTAGTTAATTTTGGTCTCCAGTGGGCTAAAAAATATCACTTGAGTCTGATTTTGATACCTTTTGTAGCTGCTTTAGTCTATACCGTTCTTCACTATGCTTCTTTACAATCAGCCCTACACTTAATCGTCTTTATTCCCCTTTTTAAACATTTGAAATTTGTTAGTCAGTTAAAAGACCCTCGAAATTTTGATCCAGAACTTAAAAAAGTAGCTGTTCTAACTTTTTTATGGTCAATTTTATTTACACTTAGTTATCTTTAGGGTATAAACGGTTACAGTGAATCAAAAGAAAAGTGTCAATATTTTAATTTTAGAACTTTATTCTCAAGTCAATACTGATTTCGAAAAGACTATTGCTGATCTTCAGTGTGATCATCTGTTAAATACGAAGAGTATCGATGAATTTGAAGAATCACTTCAGTTTGAACCTGTAAATCTGGTGTTGATTTCTTCACCTGCTTCAAAAAAAGTGTTATTGGATAAAGCAATCTCTATAAGCAGAGACAATCAAATCCCATTTGCTGTTATTTCTGAAGAGGAGTTAGAGTTAGACAATATCTCTGTATTTTCTAAAAGTGATTGTGGAGATGATATAGTTCAACTAATTGAAAGTCATGGATATAAAATTAATAGTATAGATTCTGTATCAAAGGAAAATACTCCCAAAAATCTTATCGATGACAGTATCTTTGTCAAGAGTAATCAACAGTATAAGCGCATTCCTTATAAGGATATTTTATTTATAAAATCAGATCATGTATATCTTGAAATACATACTATAAAGAATAAATATCTCGTTAGAGCAAGCTTTAAAGAATACGCTGAAAAGTTGCCCTCTGATCAATTTTATAGAGCTCATAAATCCTATATGGTCAATATCAATCATATATCGGTGATCAATCTGACTGATGTGATTATCAATCAAGTACACATCCCTATATCTAGAGAATTTAAAGCGTTTATTACTAAATCAATTCAGACCTAATGATTTTAAAAGCTTCTTATTGTTCATATGATTTGATCTTTAAAAGACCTAGTGGTACCTCCAGAGGTGTTTTGAAAACCAAGGAAACTTGGTTTATCAAACTTGAAGAGGGGAATCGATGGGGGATTGGTGAATGTGGAATTCTCAGAGGCCTAAGTTATGATGATGTTCCAAATTATGAAGAAAAGATTAAATGGGCCTGTCAACATATCCACTTAGGTAAAGAGTCACTGATTGAGGAGTTAAAGCTTTATCCAAGTATTGTCTTTGGATTGGAGCAAGCATTCAGATCACTTGAATCTAGGGATCCATTTTTGCTTTATGACAGTGAATTCACAAAGTCAGAATCTTCTATTAAAATTAATGGTTTGATTTGGATGGGAAGTATTGATTTTATGAAAAAGCAGATTGATCAAAAGCTACATGATGGAATCTCTTGTATTAAAATTAAGGTTGGTGCCTTGGATTTCGAAAGAGAATTGGAGTTGGTAAAATACCTTAGAGAACAAAGTTTATCAGTTGAAATACGATTGGATGCCAATGGCGGTTTTGATTCTGAAAATGCCTTAGAGCGTCTTAAAAGACTGTCTGAATACCAAATACATTCCATTGAACAACCTCTCAAACCCGAGTTTAAAGAGGAATTAGCGCTGCTTTCAAAATTGAGCCCCATTCCAATTGCTTTGGACGAGTCACTTATTGGCGTTCTCGATCACAAGGAGCAAGAAGAACTCTTGGCATCTATAAAACCACAATACATTATCTTAAAGCCAAGTTTTCTAGGTGGATTTAATGCCAGTTCAAAGTGGATTCAACTAGCAGAAAGCATGAATATAGGGTGGTGGATTACTTCAGCCTTAGAGAGTAATATAGGACTTAATGCTATTGCTCAATGGACTTCAACTCTAAATTCAATCTTACCTCAGGGATTGGGAACAGGAGCATTATATACTAATAATATTGAGAGTCCGCTCCTTATTGATAAAGATCTTTTGTATTATAGAAAATCCCTATATTGGGATATGGATAAAATTGAAGGATTATGTATTTAGAGCAGGCATATAAGACAAAAGGATCTTATTGGAAATACCTACCGTTTCCATTAGCTTTTATTGGAATGATGGCTTGGAATTTTTACGAGATTCAAACTAATGACATCAATGTTGAGCAGCAAATGAAGCTACTAGTCGATCTTTTTGGAAAAAACGGATTCTTAGCGATTACCCTGCTACAATTTGTAATTGGCTTAGCCTTCCTGCTGTTAATTGTAAGATACGTTCACAAACAATCATTCACCTCTTTAACCACTAGCAGGAATAAAATCGATTGGAAACGAGTTGGTTTTTCAGCCTTGCTCTGGTCTTTTATTACCCTAGTAGTTACTTTTGTAGAATACTGGATCAGTCCTGAGAGTTTTGTATTTCAATTCAATCTAAAGGCATTTATACCACTATTTATGATCTCAGTTTTAATGATTCCTCTACAAACAAGTTTTGAAGAATATCTATTTAGAGGTTATATGATGCAGGGATTAGGAGTATTATTTAAAAACAGATGGGTTCCCTTTGTGGTGACTTCTCTTTTGTTTGGATTAATGCACATTGGCAATCCAGAGGTAGAGAAGATGGGATTTGGGATTTTGATTTACTATATCAGTACTGGATTCTTTTTGGGATTAATAACCCTAATGGATGAAGGACTCGAGCTCGCATTGGGATTTCACGCTGCAAATAATACAGTATCGGCATTACTTATAACTTCTTCATGGACTGCATTTCAGACGGATTCTGTCTTTTTAGATGTATCTGAGCCCAGTTTTGGAGCAGAAGTTTTTTTATCCTTGCTAATTATCTATCCAATAGTTCTTTTCATTTTTGCTGAGAAATATCATTGGAAGCATTGGAAGAAACGACTATTTTCGCCACTATTACCAAAAGATAAAACACACTATTAATGGAAGAATTAAAGCAAGAATTAAGACTGGTACACCCAAGTTTTTCAATTGACGGAATAAATATTTCAAAGGAACAACTCAGTAAAGTGTCCTATAGCTATATTAAAGAAGGGGAAGCTTTTGAAAAGGAAATCGGATTGTTTCTTTTAGATTGGCTCTCAGATCGAGACACTGTGAAAGTGAAAACTTCAGGAACTACTGGTGAACCAAAGATCATGCATGTCAAAAAGGCTGCGATGTACGGATCAGCATTAGCTACTGCAGATTATTTTAATTTAAGTCCAAATTCAAAAGTACTACACTGTCTTCCCTGTGAATATATAGCTGGTAAGATGATGCTTGTTAGAGCGATGGTATTAGGATTGAACATACAATTTGTAGAACCGACTTCTAATCCTTTACAAAAGCTAAAAGAACGCGTAGAATTTTGTGCTATGGTTCCTTTGCAGGTTCAAAATTCACTAGATAAATTGGATTTAATCTCCATGATTATTATTGGGGGAGCACCTATATCGGAAGATTTAGAATTGCGTATCGTGGAATCGATCGATCCTTATAAAACAAGGGCGTATCAAACTTTCGGTATGACAGAAACACTATCGCACATCGCTGTTCGACCACTTTTAAAAGACAGTCTTAAAGAGAAGAAGTTTATGACCGTTAAAGGGGTTAAAATTAGTTCTGATGATCGAGGTTGTTTGCAAATAACTGCTCCAGCCTTATTCGATGGCCAATTGACTACTAATGATTTGGTAACTATTAATCACGACTTTTCATTTACATGGTTGGGAAGAATCGATTATTTAATCAATTCAGGAGGAGTTAAAATCATTCCTGAAAATGTCGAAAAGAAAATTAAACATTTGATTAAAGGAAATTTCTTCTTGTACGGTTTAGAAGATAAAACCTTAGGACAGAAATTAACACTGATTACAGAAGACCCGCAAGAGGAGGATCTTTTAGATCAAATTGCCTCATCTGCTCCTGTTGAAAAATATCACATACCAAAGGAACTCATTCAAACGGGGCCTTTTGTGTTTACTTCTAATGGTAAACTTAGAAGAGAAAAAACAGTTAATAAATACAACCTTCATTAAGATGTTAAAGAAATTTGCACTCACATTTCTTGTGTGTCTAAGTTCGTATACCTATAGTCAACAAATACTCAGTGTAAGAGAGCAAGCTGAAGTAATTGACTCTATTTTGGAAGATCGATTGAACAATCTTCTTCCACATCTTATGGATGAGACCGATATAGATATGTGGGTGCTTATTTCAAGAGAATACAATGAAGATCCTGTATTAAAGACGATGCTGCCTGCAAATTGGTTGCACGCGAGAAGAAGAACTATTTTAGTTTTTTACAGGGATAAGGCTTTGAATCGTATCGACAAATTAGCGGTTGCTCGATATGCTGTTGGTAAATCAATTCAATCAGCATGGGATAAAGAACAACAACCAGATCAATGGAAGCGATTAATCGAGCTTATAAAGGAACGTAATCCTTCTAAAATTGCTCTTAATTACTCAAAAGACTTTAATATCTGTGATGGATTGGATAAGACAGATTATCAAGAGTTTATGGGTAATTTGCCTAAGAAATATAAGAATCGAGTTATTTCATCTCAACCCTTGGCAGTTCGATGGATCGAGACTAGAACTCCTTCAGAAATGAAGCTCTATTCTCAATTAGTTGAAATCACTCATTCAATCATTGAAGAGGCTTTTTCTTCAAAACAGATAACTGTTGGAGTTACTACTACCTCTGATTTAGAATGGTTTTTAAGACAAAAGGTTGTCGATTTGGGATTGGATACCTGGTTTCACCCAACTGTAGATATACAACGCTCTGAAGAGAAGTTGGTGTCTCATTTGTATTCCTTTTCAGGAAGACCTGATGATGAGGTGATTCAGCCAGGAGATTTACTACACTGTGATTTTGGAATTACTTATTTGAGATTGAATACCGACATCCAAGAATTGGCATACGTTCTTCGACCAGGTGAAGTTAGTGCTCCAGATTATTTAGTAGAAGCCTTAAAAAAAGGTAATCAACTCCAAGACATCCTCACATCAAATTTTAAAGTTGGAGCCTTGGGAAATGATATTTTAAAAGCATCTTTAACTCAAGCTAAAGAAAAAGGTTTAAAGCCTTCCATCTATACTCATCCATTGGGACTCTATGGTCATTCCTCAGGAACAACAATTGGGATGTGGGATGCCCAGAATGGAATAACAACAGAGGACGGAACTGCTTATCCAATGAGATCAGAGACCGTTTATTCCATAGAACTAAATACGACTGTTGAGATTCCTCAGTGGAAGAGGACCATCAGAGTCATGCTCGAAGAAAACGGTTATTTTGGAAAAGAGGGCTTTAGATATATTAACGGCCGTCAAAAACAGCTTCTTTTAGTGGGCGCTAATTCTTCACATATTTCGAATTAAACTTGTAAAACTCCAGTATTATAAGGCTTTTCAATTGGAGCCTGATTGGCAGCTTCTATTCCAATAGAAATCCAATTTCTGGTATCTAGAGGATCGATAACAGCATCAGTCCAAAGTCTTGCTGCAGCGTAATAGGGAGATATCTGTTCTTGATAATCAGATTTGATTTTATCTAGTAATTCCTTTTCTGTTTGTTGATCGATATTCTTGTTTTGAGCTTTTAATCGCTGCTTTTCAATCTGTAATAAGACATTGGCAGCAGAATTACCACTCATAACTGCAAGGGCAGAAGTAGGCCAAGAAACGATTAATCTTGGGTCATAAGCTTTACCACACATGGCGTAGTTTCCAGCGCCGTAACTGTTACCGACAATGATTGTAAATTTTGGAACGACTGAATTGCTCACAGCATTTACCATTTTAGCACCATCTTTAATAATACCACCGTGTTCGCTTTTAGAACCAACCATAAAACCTGTCACATCTTGTAAGAATACTAGAGGAATTTTCTTCTGGTTGCAGTTGGAAATAAATCTGGTGGCTTTGTCTGCAGCATCTGAATAGATAACGCCTCCAAATTGCATTTCACCTGATTTAGTCTTAACTACTTTTCGTTGATTTGCAACAATTCCAACAGCCCAACCGTCGATACGTGCATATCCAGTAAGAATGCTCTTACCATAACCCTGTTTGTATTGATCAAACTGCGAATCGTCAACTAGACGTTTGATGAGTTCCATCATGTCATAGGGAGTTGAACGATCTTTAGGTAGTTTGCCGTACAATTCCTCTTGATTTAATGCAGGAGCAAGAGATTTAATTCTACTAAAGCCTGCATTTTGAGGAGCTCCTAATTTATCCATGGTTCGTTTGATGATCTCAAGGGCCTCTTTATCGTCTTTTGCCTTGTAATCAGTCACTCCTGAGATTTCACAATGAGTAGTGGCTCCACCTAGAGTTTCATTGTCGATGGATTCTCCAATCGCTGCTTTTACCAAGTAGGAACCTGCCAAAAAGATACTGGCAGTTTTGTCGACAATGATTGCCTCATCACTCATAATAGGTAAATAGGCACCTCCAGCAACACAAGAACCCATAATAGCTGCTATTTGTGTAATACCCATAGAACTCATTACAGCATTATTTCTAAAAATTCTACCGAAGTGTTCCTTATCTGGAAAGATTTCATCTTGAAGCGGTAAATAAACTCCTGCAGAGTCCACTAAATAGATAATGGGTAATTTATTTTCGATCGCTATTTCTTGAGCTCTCAAATTCTTCTTAGCAGTCATCGGAAACCATGCGCCAGCTTTAACACTGGCGTCATTTGCAACCACTACACAGAGTCTGGATTGAACATACCCGATTTTAACAACTACTCCAGCAGAGGGACATCCTCCGTGTTCAAGATACATATCATCAGCAGCAAAGGCACCGATCTCTATCGACTTACTATTGGAATCTAATAGATAATCAACTCGCTCTCTGGCTGTTAGTTTTCCCTTTAAACGTTGTTTTTCAAGTTTGTCTTTTCCACCACCTTGATATACTTTGAGCAACTTTTTTTTAAGTTCACTCAGGGCTAGTTTATTGAAGTCTTCGTTTTTATTGAACTCTAAATCCATACCGTTAAATTTCGATATAAATATACGTAGGAATATTGATTAACTTTGAGGAAAACAAAATTTATGAATTATAAAATAAGATGGGGAATTGTTGGTCCTGGTAATATAGCACGCAAATTTACAAAGGATTTAATACAAATAGATGATGCTCAAATTACAGCTGTGGCTTCAAGGTCGATAGAGCGCTCAAAGGCATTTGCGGATGAATTTCATATCAATCGCTATTACGACAATTACGATCAACTATTTAACGACCCCAATGTCGATATCGTTTATATCGCAACACCCCATAATTACCATGCAGAATTGAGTAAAGCTGCTCTATTGGCAGGCAAAGCAGTGTTAAGCGAAAAACCTTCGGCGATGAACAAGGCTGAAATAGAAGAAGTTATAGAGCTTTCAAAAAAGAAACGACTATTTTATATGGAGGGACTGTGGTCTCGATTTAATCCTTTGATTCAGGAAGTCTATGAAAAAGTTCAATCGGGAACTTTTGGAGAACTAAAATACCTCAAAGCTGATTTTGGCTTTTTTGCTCTAAATCGTCCTGATGATTCAAGAGTGCTCAATCCAAGTCTTGGTGGAGGATCACTTCTAGATATTGGAATCTACCCAGTTTTTTTAGCTTATCTAATGCTCGGAAAACCAAATAAGATCAAGACGATTCCAAAATTTTACAAAACAGGTGCAGAGGTTCAAATTTCAATAATCTTTGATTATGACAATGCACAGGCTGTTCTCTACAGTGGTTTTGTAAGTGAAACGGATTGTACAGCTCAAATTTCAGGAACCAAGGGTAGAATTCATATCGATACCAGATGGCATGAACCGACCACCTATCATCAACACACTAGCGAAGGTTCTCAGACCATTGAACACGACTTTAAAGGAAATGGATTTTCTTATGAAATAGAAGAAGTACACCGTTGTCTTAAGAATAATCTATACGAGTCTAATCTTTGGTCTCATCAAAACACTTTGGATCTCATAGGTCTATTAGATGATATCAGAGCTGACGCGGCTATTGAATTTTAAGGTAGAAATTATATTTACTCTTATTTTATTGCGATATTTGCTAGATCAAACAAACGAATAAAAACTACATTCAAATGAATAAAAATACTGTATTAGCCTGGGCTACATTTATAATGATCTTTATGGGATTGTTACTAGCCGCCTTAGCAATTTTCAAATATGATGAGATTGCCGGATGGGGATTCGGTGCTGTCTCATTAGGTTTCTTTGCTAATGCATGGGTGTTTAATGCACTTAAGGGAAGAGTTTAATAATAAATAGTTATCCAAATTTATGTCTGACGATAAAAAAGTAATCTTTTCAATGTCTGGTGTAACCAAGACATTTAAAAGTAGTAATACACCTGTTTTAAAAAATATCTATTTGAGCTTCTTCTATGGAGCTAAAATTGGAATCTTGGGTCTCAATGGTTCAGGAAAATCGACCTTACTTAAAATAATTGCTGGTGTCGATACTAACTTTCAGGGGGACGTAGTGTTTTCTCCTGGTTACAAGGTTGGGTATTTGGAACAAGATCCTCAGTTAGACAATGAAAAGACGGTGATCGATGTCGTAAAAGAAGGGGTTGCTGATACTATGGCTATTTTAGATGAATACAATAGTATTAACGATCAATTCGGGCTTCCAGAAGTTTATGAAGATCCTGATAAGATGCAGAAGTTAATGGATCGTCAGGCAGCACTTCAAGATCAGATTGACGCTACCAATGCTTGGGAAATCGACACTAAATTAGAAATTGCAATGGATGCTCTAAGAACTCCAGAAGCAGATAAAAAGATTGGTGTTTTATCTGGTGGAGAACGCAGAAGAGTTGCCTTGTGTAGATTACTGTTACAAGAACCAGACATTTTGCTTTTGGATGAGCCTACCAACCATTTGGACGCTGAATCTGTTCACTGGTTGGAACATCATTTAGCTTCTTATAAAGGCACGGTGATTGCGGTAACTCACGACCGTTACTTTCTGGACAATGTTGCAGGTTGGATACTCGAATTAGATCGAGGTGAAGGAATACCATGGAAAGGAAACTATTCTAGCTGGTTGGATCAAAAATCCAAGCGTTTGGCTCAAGAAAACAAAACAGCTTCGAAACGTCAGAAGACCTTGGAACGAGAGTTGGAATGGGTTAGACAAGGGACAAAGGGAAGACACGCCAAACAAAAGGCTCGTTTGAACAACTATGAAAAGTTGATGAGTCAAGATCAAAAACAACTCGACGAAAAACTAGAGATCTATATTCCTAATGGACCTCGATTGGGAACTCATGTTATTGAGGCCAAAAACATATCAAAGGGTTTTGACGATAAATTGCTTTACGAAGATCTCAATTTTAATTTACCACAGGCGGGGATTGTAGGTATTATTGGTCCTAATGGTGCAGGTAAGACGACCATCTTTAAGATGATCATGGGAGAAGAAACTCCAGATTCTGGAAGCTTTAGTGTGGGTGAAACAGCCAAAATTGCCTATGTCGATCAATCGCACAGCAATATCGATCCTGAAAAGACGATTTGGGAGAACTTTAGCGATAAACAAGAACTCATCATGATGGGAGGTAGACAAGTAAATTCAAGAGCTTACCTCAGTCGTTTTAATTTTTCAGGAAGTGAGCAAAATAAAAAAGTGTCACTTCTTTCTGGGGGAGAACGAAATAGATTGCATTTAGCGATGACGCTCAAAGAAGAAGGAAATGTGCTATTACTCGATGAGCCTACAAACGATTTAGATGTAAATACCCTTCGCGCTTTGGAAGAAGGTTTAGAAAACTTTGCAGGATGTGCGGTGATTATTTCTCACGACCGTTGGTTCTTAGATCGTATTTGTACTCATATACTAGCGTTTGAAGGTGATTCAAAGGTGTATTTCTTTGAAGGATCTTTTAGTGATTATGAAGAAAACAAGAAGAAACGTCTCGGAGGTGAAATCATGCCAACTCGAATTAAGTACAAAAAACTGACCAGAGACTAGTAATATTCATTGGGATACCAATCCAATCGAACGACCTCAATCGATGAATCCGTAATCAGAGATTCAAATAGATCAATATCGCTAACCTTTGGTCTTCCTCTAAAGTGGTAGGGCATTACCACTTTGGGCTTAAATTCCATTACCGCTGATGCAGCAGAGGCCTCCGTCATGGTGTAGGGTAGGTTCATACAGACAAGAGCGATATCTATATTCTCTAAAGATCTCATCTCCGGAATATCTTCTGTATCGCCTGAGATATAAATACGTTGGTTATTCATAGAAACCACATATCCATTGCCTCTACCTTTTGAATGAAAATTAAGAGCTTCTTCCCTTAGGTTGTACATAGGGATGGCTTCTATGGCTACTCTTTGATAGTTAAAGTTTTCACCATTATTCAACACTTTGGTTTTGGATTGTAATTCTTCATCCATTTGATCGTATACTGCTTTTGGAGCTATAATAGTGGTGTTTGAATCACTTATGGTTTTGAGTACCTCTTTATTAAAGTGATCTCCGTGAATATCTGTAATGAGTATCAAATCAATATTTTGTTCGTATTGATGATGTGATCCAGTTGGGTCGACAGCTATAGTTAGCTTTTTACTCTTTAAAAGCAAACTAGCGTGTTCGAGTGGAATCAGTTCTACTCCCTTAGAATTGTAGTTTTGAGCAAAAACGTTTGCACTCATCAAAAGGGTGAATGAAAACAAGAATACTCTTGTCAAAGAAGCTATTTTTTTACAATAAATCATGTTTTGAATGTTTTTGATAGAAAAACCTTGAGGTAATACTTCTAAATTTAGGGTTTTTTCAAAAAAATAACAAAAATAAAGCGCTGATAATATTGTGAAAGTTTTTGTATTAACCAATTGATTATCAATATAAAACAATAAATACACAATAAATTATAAACAAAAAACACAATAATTATATACAAAAGAGTTTCATATTGAGGCTCAATATTTTAATTATCGGATTATAAATATTATTTTTGCCTTACAATTGTAAAGAAAAACTCAATTAAATCTAATTATATTATTAATACTATGTCAAACGGAACAAACAATTCAAAAAAGACGACAACAATTTTAGGTGTTGTTTTAGCTTTATTTGTGATTTTATCAATCGCTTTATTTGTAACTAAGCAAAGCACTGAAGCTAGATTAACAGAAGAAAAAGAGTTGGTAATTAAAGATCTTAACAGCTTAAAATCTGATTACGACCAACTTTCTAGCGAAAATGCCTCTTTAAGCCAAGAGTTAAACAACGCTAAAGACGAAATCGCTAAATATGTAGATTCTATTTCTGGATTGAACGCAGACGTTGCTTCTCTTACTAAATTTAGATCTCGTTACTACGTATTGAGAAAGCAAAAAGATGAGTTATTAGCTAAGGTTGCTGAATTAGAAGCAGCAAATGCAAAGTTAACTCAAGAGCGTGATGCTACTTTAGAAACTTTACAAAAACAAACTGATGCTAATGAAGAGTTATTAGCAAACAACCTTAAATTAGCTGAGGCTGTAAGAAGAGGTTCTGCTTTAAACTTAAGCTCTTATGGAGTATCTGCTGTTAAAGAACGTTCTAACGGTTCTTACAAAGCAACAAGAAGAGGATCATCTGCTACTGCTTTACAAGTTTGTTTTACAGTTGCTGAAAACGCAATTGCTAATACTGGTGGACGTAGCTTTTATATTGAAGTAATCGACGCTTCTGGAAATGTTATGAACAGCCAATCTGCATCTAACTCTGAAGGAGCTTCTATCAACTACTCTAAAAAGACTGAGTTCAACTATGAGAACATGACAGTTGATGTATGTGATTACGTAAAAGGAGATTCTTTTGCAAAAGGAAACTATATGGTTAATGCTTATGACGAGAACTTAAGACTGTTAGGAACAGCTTCTGTAACTCTTAAATAATCTACCATAATACAATAAATAAAGGCTCCTTTTTTGGAGCCTTTTTTTTTGCTTTATACTTTGTGGTTATAACTAAAAAAGGCTCCTTGAGGAGCCTAATTTGATTATCTGCTTGAATGTCTATTTAAGACTTCCAACCATATCCTCTGGTTTTACCCATTGATCGTATTCTTCTTCAGTCACATACCCAAGACCTACTGCTTCTTCTTTAAGAGTAGTTCCGTTTTTATGAGCCGCATTTGCTATTTCAGCAGCTTTGTAGTATCCAATCTTGGTGTTGAGAGCTGTTACTAACATTAAGGAGCTCTTTAAAAGTCTGTCAATCACTGCTTGATTTGGTTCGATACCACTGGCACAGTTTACATCAAAACTAACGCAGGCATCACCTAATAACTGAGCTGACTGTAAAATATTAGCTGCCATTAGTGGTTTGAAAACATTGAGTTCGTAATGTCCTTGTGTTCCCCCAATGGTAATTGCTACATCGTTACCCATCACTTGAGCACAAACCATTGTCATTGCTTCAGCCTGTGTTGGATTTACTTTTCCTGGCATGATAGAACTACCTGGTTCATTAGCAGGAATAATGAGCTCCCCAATACCAGAACGTGGTCCTGAAGCCATCATACGAATATCGTTTGCGATCTTATTTAATGATACAGCTAATTGTTTTAAGGCTCCGTGACTTTCTACAAGCGCATCGTGAGCAGCTAAAGCCTCAAATTTATTCTTTGCTGTTACAAATGGCAATCCAGTAAACTCTGCAATATATTTGGCTACAAGAACATCGTATCCATTTGGAGTATTTAATCCTGTTCCAACTGCAGTTCCTCCAAGTGCGAGTTCTGCTAAATGAGCAAGAGTGTTTTCTACAGCTTTAATTCCGTGATTAAGCTGTGCAACATATCCAGAGAATTCTTGACCTAAGGTTAGGGGAGTAGCATCCATTAAATGGGTGCGTCCAATTTTTACAACATCCTTAAATGCTTTCGCTTTTTGATCTAAGGTGTCTCTGAGTTGTCTTACTCCTGGAAGGGTTACATTGACAATCTTTTCATAGGCAGCGATATGCATTCCTGTTGGAAAGGTATCGTTGGAAGACTGTGATTTATTGACATCGTCATTTGGCTGAATAGTCTTTTCGCCTTCACCAATCTTTTTACCAGCGAGTTCATGAGCTCTGTTGGCAATCACTTCATTGACATTCATATTGGATTGTGTTCCAGATCCAGTTTGCCAGATTACTAGAGGAAATTGATCATCCAATTTACCCTCTAAGATCTCATCACACACCTTTGCAATTAAATCTCTTTTAGAGCTGTCTAATACACCTAATTCACAGTTGGCATAGGCAGCTGCCTTTTTGAGGTATGCAAAGCCGTATACCACATCCATAGGCATAGAAGCTGGCGCACCTATTTTAAAATTATTTCTAGAACGTTCGGTCTGTGCTCCCCAATACTTATCAGCAGGCACTTGAACCTCTCCCATTGTGTCTTTTTCAATTCTAAAACTCATGATATTTAATAATGATTAGTATACTAACAAAGGTAGCTCATCGTTAAAAAAAAATCTATTTTTTTAGCAATCATTTGTGCAAATAAGTAAAATCAAACTATATTTGTAGCAATAAAAGAAATTGACATGTTTGAATTTGACCAATATTTAGGATTTTTAGCATTTTTAACCATTGTAACCATTGGTTTCTGGTTGATGATTTTTTTAATTTCATTTGTAGTTCCTTACTGGATTGGTGGTGCTATTGTGGAACGTCTTAAAGAAAAGAAAGCTGCGAAAAAAGCACAGTCTTAATTCGTTAACTATATAAAACATAAAGGGGAGCAAATTGCTCCCCTTTTTTTGTGGATCGATTTCTCGATTTATTCTCCTTGAAATTCCATTCCTTCCCCTTGCATATCTTGAGACTGGAAGTTGCGTTGTCTTCTTCCTTGATTTTTATTCTGGTTAAATCGGTAGGTAAAGGTCATATTGATTTGACGTTGTCTCCACTGCATAGTACTTTGAGTAAGCACATTGAGTGTTCTAGTCTCACTGACGCGTTTCGCTGAGTTAAACAAATCTCTCACATTCAGTGACAAGGTGGATTTGTCTTTAAAGAGGTCCTTACTAAGTGCTAAATTCGTAAAAAGCATTCCCTCAGAGGTCCCTTGTGCATTTCTAGAGGGAGATCGGTACATAATATTGGATTGAAAATCAATCTTAGCTGGGAGTAATAACTTTGCACTCAATCGCGTGAAGTACTCTAAATTTTCATTGTCAAAATTTTGAGTAATGACTTCTCCAAAGTAATTGGTGTATGTAAAATTCCCGGTAGTTTTGCGATCGTATAAATTAAAGTTCAAGCTAAATCTCCAATTTCTTTTAGGGGAATAAGAAGCGGTTAATTCAAATCCAATTCGCTCTTCGTCAGCTAAATTGATGGGTTGTCTGAGTTGTACAGGAACGATGACAGGATTCGATGGATCATCGGGATTCACAATGGTTACAACTTCTCCCGTTTCTTGAGTCACGAAGGTGAAAACTTTATTGGATATGTTGTAATAGATGGACGACGACAACATCACCTTATTGATTCGGCTCAAGTATCCCAAATCAAACGAATTGGTAAATGTAGGATCTAAATCAGGGTTTCCCTTAAACAAGTTGGTATTCGAAGATCTCGATGGGAATGGGTTGATAAACCAACTTCTCGGTCTTCTGAGTCTTCTGCTATAGCTCAAGTTCAGCTTATCGGTTTCATTAAGGTCAAGTCCTAAAAATACAGACGGAAACCAAGAATAATAATTCTTTTTGGTGTAGTCGTTTGTTTCAACTAGGTCGATGATGATATCGGTATGTTCCATTCGAAGTCCCGTTAAAACACTTAATTTGTTGAATTTTGTTCCAAACTGTGTGTAGGCAGCTTGAATATTTTCAGTGTACTCTAAGGTATTTTTTAATTCGGGATTAGATATAAAAGTGCCGTTGTTTAGTTGTCCAAAATCATAAGCTGTTGTTTGATTGAGGAAGTTTCCGCGGTACCCTAATTCAAATTGAGATTGATTTTCTTTACCCATTGGTAACACGTAGTCAAATTGAATAAGCTGAGATGAGTCGTCTCCAATATTGAATTGCTGTTCAGTTGGGAGCACAGCGGTTGTTGTTCCTTGAACAACTTCTTCGATCGTTAAAATCTCAGGGTTTTCCGATATGGAATAGCGGTAATCGATTTTGAGCTCATGACCATCTTTGTCAAAACGCTTCATAAAGTTGATCGCGTATTGCTTGGATTCTCTATTATCAGATTCAACAGAGTTTCTGTCGCGTTCCAATGTTGGGTTAAACGATCCATCGAAGTTTTTAAAAGCGATATCCTCTGTGTTTTCTCCATCAGATTTACGATATACGAATGAGTTTGTCAGCGAAGTTTTGTCGTCGATAAGGTATTCAATTCCAAAGTTAGCGTTTATTCCTTGGCCACCTCGGATCGTCTTTCTATCTTCTTCTTGATAAGAAGTCGTTTGTCCATTGTTGTCAAAATACTGTTGGAAATAATTTGAATTTCCTGGGCTTGCATCGTTATTAACTGAGGTGTTGGTAAAGAAATTAAACTTGTTCATTCTCAAGTTTAAGTTGGCTCCAGCTCTAGAGTTTGTTGGAGTACCAACTGTAGAAGTAAAAGATCCATTAAATCCAACGGTCTTCGATTGTTTTAATACAATATTTAAGATACCAGCTGTTCCTTCAGCATCATATCTAGCAGAAGGGTTTGTGATTACCTCAACTTTTTCGATTGCATCTCCGGGTAACTGTCTAAGTGCCTCGGTGGGTATTCCAGAAAGTGCCGCAGGTTTTCCGTTGATCAGTATACGTACAGATTCATTTCCTCTGAGGCTGATATTTCCCTCAACATCCACGCTAACAGAAGGGACATTGTCAAGAACGTCAGTAACAGATCCACCCTTAACAGTCATATCACTACCTACATTGTAAATCTTTTTATCAAGTCTGAGTTCTACAGTTGTTTTTTCGCCGACAACTTCAACTTCTTCTAATTGCTCAAGGTTAGCACTGAGATAAATAGTGCCCAAATCCATATCAGCCCTCAACTGAACATTTTCACTTCTGTAAGAATTGTAAGAGATGTATTCGATGATAACATTGTAAACTCCAGGAGCAGTTTCAATTTCAAAGACTCCATTTTCGTTGGTAATTCCACCTGATACTTTTGAGGTATCACTAGTTGATTGTAGAATCAATGTAGCGTACTCGAGAGGAATCTCTGAGTCTTGTTCTAAAACCTTACCCTTAATGGTAATTGTACGTTGTGAAGGGGATTGTGAAGGTGAGGACTGTGCAAATCCAATAAATCCGATAAGTAATGCAATCCAAAAAGGTAAGTGTTTTTTCATTCTGTGTTTTAATTAATAATAAGTGTTAGCCTTTATTTTTCTTTTTTTTATTTTTCTTTTTACCGCTCTCCTTATTATTTTCTTTAGCCTTTTTATCTAGGTTTCTAAAGTTTTCTTCTTGAAGCTCCATATAAGCTTCAAATTTTTCAGGAGGTAAGCTTTGTTGTAATTCCTTTTCTTGATTCTCTTGGATGATTTGATATTGCTCTTTCATCTTTTGAGGATCTAATTTTAATATTTGTAACTCAATACGTTGTTGAACGTATTTAGTGAGCACAGTACTTAAAATAGCTTCTTCAAACACCGTTAATCCTAAAGCTTCTTTAAAAGCAGGCATTTGTTGTTCCACTATTTGTTCAGCAGTGAGATTTTCAGGTTCTTTATTCATCTCTGTCATGGTTCTAGGAACCACTGACATTCTTCTTCCATACATATCTCTTCTTCCGTAACCATAACCCCCATAACCGTATTGAGCCATTGCTTCTGCTGAAATCATTAGGACAAAAAGTCCAAGTAGTATTTTAATATTTGTTTTCATAACTACAGTGTTTAGATGATATTGATCATATTTGGTTTAATATAGACTTGTTAATTAATTGTTAAAGTACCTTATCAATTGCCTCTGTAGGTCTTCCGACTACTGCTTTGGAGCCATTGACAATAATAGGACGTTCCATCAGTTTAGGAAATTCGATCATGGCGTCGATGATTTGTTCATCGTTGAGTTCCTTTCCTTTAAATTGTTCTTTCCAAATCGCTTCATTTTTACGAACTAATTCAATAGGAGCGTAATTCAACTTTTTTAAAAGGCTTTTAAGAGCATTCTTATCAATGGGATTATCTAGGTATAAAATTGTTTCAAAATCCTTGCCAGAGTCGTTTAAGTGAGCAACTCCTTGTCTAGATTTGGTGCATCTTGGATTGTGGTAAATAGTAATCATAATAAGGTATTAGTTTGTTTCTTTTTGCCCCATAAGCATGAGGTAAGATTTTAAAAATTCGTCGATATCGCCATTCATGACAGCATCGACATTTCCAGTTTCAGTACTGGTTCTCACATCCTTAACTAATTTATAGGGATGCATCACGTAGTTTCTGATTTGTGAACCCCATTCAATCTTCATCTTAGAGGCTTCAATTTCAGATTGTGCTTCTCTTCTTTTTCGAAGTTCTATTTCATAGAGCTGCGATTTGAGCATTTTCATCGCATTTTCTCTGTTGTCTAATTGAGATCTGGTTTCAGAATTCTGAATGACAATTCCAGTAGGGTGGTGGGTTAGAATTGCTTTGGTTTCCACCTTGTTGACATTTTGACCTCCAGCACCACTGGATCTTGCAAATGCCCAAGAAATATCCGATGGATTGATTTCAATTTCAATACTGTCGTCAATCATAGGATATACGTATACTGATGCAAAAGAGGTATGTCTTTTGGCGTTAGAGTCAAATGGAGATATGCGTACCAATCGATGTACTCCATTTTCACCTTTGAGCCAGCCAAAAGCAAATTCTCCTTCGATGGCCAAACTCACTGTTTTAATCCCAGCGACATCTCCGTCTTGAAGGTTGAGTTCCTTTACCTTATAATTGTGTTTGCTAGCCCACATGAGGTACATGCGCATCAACATTGAAGCCCAGTCACAGCTTTCTGTTCCTCCAGCTCCTGCAGTAATTTGTAGGACGGCATCAAAACTATCCGCTTCTTCAGAGAGCATGTTTTTAAACTCCAATGACTCGATAAGCTCCTGAGTGTGTTGGTAGTTCTGATCTAGTTCTTCTTCACTGAATTCTCCTTCTTTGTAGAATTCATAGGCTAGTTCTAGTTCACTGACAGCCTCTGTTGCTTTGTCAAAGTCTTCGATCCAGCTTTTAATCGATTGGATCAATTTCATTTGTTTTTGAGCAGCTATAGGATTGTCCCAGAAGTCAGGTGCAAAGGATTTTTCTTCCTCGTTTTGCAGTTCTATGTTTTTTTGATCGATGTCAAAGATACCTCCTTAACGCAGCCAGGCGATCTAAAAGATCTTGTATTTGATCTGATGTTGTCATTTGATAAGAGTTTGCGCAAAAATAGGATTAATGCTTGGTTGTACAATCAATTTTTATAAATTTAATAATCTAAAATACACTTTATGAAAAACTTGTTAAGCTTCTTATTTGTAACAACCAGTTTCTGGGTGCAGTCACAAACGTTTGAACAGACCAAAGAATTATTAAAATTAGAGGGATTGTTTGAAATCTATTACGATGAATCATCAGATAAAATGCTGATGAAGGTCGATCAATTAGACAAAGATTTTCTGTATGTCAATGCGCTCAGTAGTGGTATTGGATCCAATGATATTGGGTTAGATCGCGGTCAATTGGGAAATGAACAAGTGGTTTCATTTAAGAAAATGGGAAACAAACTCTTTATGATTCAGCCAAATCTTTACTATAGAGCCATTACCGACAATCAATTGGAGAAGGCATCAGTGGAACAGGCATTTGCTAAATCAGTCTTATTTGGTTTTGATATATTGGATCAGAAATCAGGTTCATATCTCATTGATATAAGTTTATTTGTCAAAAGGGATTCTCACGGAGTCTCCAATCGCTTAGCGAGAATGAATCAGGGATCTTTTAAATTAGATCTCTCCAAATCTGCAATTAATTTGGATCGCACACGATCTTTTCCAAAAAACACTGAAATAGATGTAATGCTCACTTTTAGTGGGGATGCAAAAGGATATTATATTCGTTCGGTAAGTCCCAATAGCAATCTAGTTACCGTCGCAACACATCATTCTTTTATTGAATTGCCAGATGACAATTATAAGATGAGAGTTTTTGATCCAAGATCAGGTTCATATTCATACGACTATATGGACTATGCTTCACCAGTTCAAGAACCCATTCTCAAGCGTTTTACAATGCGCCATCGTCTTGAGAAGAAAGACCCAAATGCGGCTGTAAGTGAAGCCGTAGAGCCGATTGTATATTACTTAGACAACGGTACTCCAGAACCTGTTCGATCAGCGCTTTTAGAAGGAGGAAGCTGGTGGAACCAAGCCTTTGAAGCTATCGGATACAAAAACGCTTTTCAGGTAAAGATGTTGCCTGATGATGCTGATCCTTTAGATGTTCGTTATAATGTCATTCAATGGGTTCACCGCTCCACTAGAGGATGGAGTTATGGAGCCAGTGTTGCAGATCCAAGAACAGGTGAAATTATCAAAGGACATGTGAGTTTGGGAAGTTTGAGAATCCGTCAAGACTTTATGATTGCTCAGGCACTTACCAACAAGCCATTTGCAGATTCAGATGACAATAACCAAAAGATGTTGGATATGGCGTTAGCTCGTATTCGACAATTATCCGCTCATGAAATAGGACATACCCTTGGTTTTTTGCATAATTATGCAGCTAGTGCTGCGGGAAAAATATCGGTGATGGATTACCCACATCCACAAGTAAATTTAGAGGGTGATCAAATCGATTACAGCAAGGCATATGAAACAGGTATAGGTGCATGGGATAAAGTTTCAGTAGCTTATGCTTACAGTGATTTTGGAATGGATGAGATCAAAGTTCAAACGAAGCTCAACAAACTATTGGAGGATGCTAAATCTAATGGCTTGTGGTTTATCACCGATCAAGATGCTAGACCTGCTTCCAGTGCCCATGCCAATGCTCATTTGTGGGATAATGGAAAAGATATTGTCGCAGAGTTGGACACTATGTTAGCGCTTAGAGCAAAGGCGATCGATAATTTTAGCGTTGACAATATTCGAACAGGAGAACCTTTATCAGTTCTTGAAGATGTTTTTGTTCCCCTCTATCTATACCACCGTTACCAAACGGAAGCTGTTGCAAAAGTTATCGGTGGAATGGTGTTTGACTATCAGGTAAAAGGTTCCAATCAAGACGATATGGAAGTAGTGTCAGCTAAGCGTCAGCGTCAAGCTTTAAAGAGCTTGCTCAAAACAATAGATGCAAATACAATTGCAGTTCCAAAAGAAAAACTATCCTTATTTCCTCCAAGAGCCTATGGATATCCTAGGGGAAGAGAATCATTTAAATCTAAAACAGGTGCGAGTTTTGATCCTTTTTCTGCAGCAGAAACTGCTGCAGACATCACTTTTAGTTTTGTGCTTAACCCTGAGCGAGCCTCTAGATTGATTCAACAAAAAGCCTTGGATCCAAACCAATTGGGATTGGAAGAAGTTCTTGACGAGCTTATCAATCATACTGTTAATCGATCTTCAAGATCAGTTCAGGACCCTTATTTAAAAGAGGTCAATAGAATTATTTCGTTTCGACTATTAGATCATATAATGGCACTTTCATCCAATCGCTCTGTATATGGTCAAGTCAATGCAACTGCCTCAAAGGTTCTTTTAGATCTTTCAAAATCATTATCGAGTGACGATCAGGTTTCCTATGAAATGAAAAGGAGAATCGCTGATTTCTTTGATCACAAATACGAATTCAAGCTTCCTGAAACACTTCAAATTCCAGATGGTTCACCAATTGGAATGGATTGTTTTAATTAATTTATTTATATCATTATATGGAAGTAAATTTAATATCAGATACGATTACAAGACCCACACAAGGGATGCTCGATGCGATGATGAGCGCTACCGTTGGAGACGATGTGTTTAAAGAAGATCCAACTGTCAATGAATTTGAGGAGCGAGTGGCTCAGTTATTTGGAAAAGAAGCTGCTCTGTTCTTTCCTAGTGGGACCATGGCTAATCAGACAGCGATAAAAGTACACACACAGCCTGGAGAACAATTGATCTGTGACCATTTCGCTCATATATTCAATTACGAGGGTGGAGGCATTAGTTTTAATTCTGGAGTGTCTTGTAAACTCATAGAAGGTACAAGAGGAATGATCACAGCTGAGCAGGTCGAGGCGGCGATCAACCCTCCGGATTTTTATCACAGTCCATTAACGTCTTTAGTTGAAATTGAAAACACAACCAATAAGGGAGGAGGGGCCTGTTATGATTTTTCAGAATTACAGAGAATTAGAGCGGTATGTGACAAGCACAATTTATCCTATCACCTAGATGGTGCGCGCCTTTGGAATGCTGTTGTAGCAAAGGGAGAAAACTTTTTGCAGTACGGAAATTTATTCGATTCAATCAGTGTGTGTTTTAGTAAGGGATTAGGATGTCCTGTTGGATCGGTAGTAGTCGGTTCTAAGGATTTTATTCACAAGGCCCTTAGAGTTCGAAAGATTTTTGGTGGAGGAATGAGACAGGCAGGTTATTTTGCTGCTGCTGGTATTTACGCACTGGATAATCATATTGAATCGCTGGCTATAGATCATCAAAAGGCATCTGAAATAGGAGCTATACTCGCTACCAAGTCTTCGATTCAAAAGGTGGAACAAGTAGAGACCAATATTGTTATCTTCGAGCTCAATACAGAGTGTATTTCTGAGCAAAAATTTAATAAGTTTTTAGATGATCATCAAATTCGAATCATTGCCATGGGTGGTGGAAAGCTTCGTATGGTAACTCATAGAGATTACACGGATTCCATGCACGAGTATTTAATTTCAGTCTTAGAACGACTAGATTAAGAGAAATAGGTACATTTGCGCTTTCAAAATTGAATAGATGACAAAAGCACCAATAGCAAAGAAAATCGATACTGTTTTATCAAATCATTCAGTGGATCGTTTGGATCCCTATTACTGGATGAACAATCGTGATTCAAAAGAAGTCTTGGATTATTTAGAGGCTGAAAACAACTATTATAAGCAAGAGACTAAGGATACTGAAGCATTTCAAGAAACGCTTTTTGAGGAGATGAAATCTCGTATCAAAGAGGATGATGAATCAGTTCCATTTAAAAAGAATGGCTATTGGTATATCACTAAATTCGAAAAGGGTAAAGAATATCCAATTTATACCAGAAGAAAAGAAACTCTTGAAGCTCCAGAAGAGTTGTTGTTTGATTGCAATCAAATGGCTGAAGGATTTTCATACTTTCATTTGGGTTCTTTTTCGGTTAGTCCTGATAATAAATTAGCCGTTTACAGTGTGGATACGGTCTCTAGAAGACAGTATACTCTGTATGTGAAAGATTTGGTAAGTGGTCAAATTTTAGATGACAAAATTGTCAATACTTCTGGTTCAGCTAGTTGGGCTAATGATAATAAGACCTTATTCTATTCTCAAAAAGACGAACAAACTTTGAGATCTATTGCGATTTATCGCCATCAATTAGGTGGTGAAAAGGATCAATTGATGTATCTCGAAGAAGATGATACCTTTAGTGTTTTTGTTTCAAAATCTAGATCAGGTAAGTTTATTGTTATCGGTTCATCAAGTACCTTAACTTCTGAATACCGAATTTTAAATGCTGATCAGCCTCTAGGTGAATTTGAATTATTCACCCAAAGACAAAGGGGATTAGAATATGACATATCGCATTTTGAAGATCATTTTTACATCCTCACAAACAAGGATGAAGCTACGAATTTTAAGGTGATGCGAACTCCAATAGATCATACCGCTGTAGAAAACTGGGAAGATTTTATCGCTCACGATTCTAAATCCTTAATTGAAGATTTTACAAGTTTTAAAAAATACTATGTACTGGCTACCAGAGAAAACGGTCTAAGTCGTATCAAAATAGTTAGTTGGGATAATGAAATCTCTTATGAAATTCCATTTGACAACGAAACTTATACGGCTTATATCGGATCCAATCCTGAATTTGATTCTCTTGAATTGCGCTATGGGTACACTAGTTTGATTGAACCGAATTCGGTGTATAATTTTCATATGGAAACCAAGGAAAAGACCTTGTTAAAACAAGTCGAAGTACTGGGTGGAACATTTGAGGCCACTAACTATATACAAGAGCGTATATGGGCCACAGCTGAAGATGGGGTTCAAGTTCCAATATCACTAGTGTATCATAAAGACACACCATTAGATGGAAGTAGTCCATTGTTTCAGTATGGATACGGTTCTTATGGGCATACAATCGATCCTTCTTTTTCATCATTGAGATTGAGTTTATTGGATCGAGGTTTTATCTATGCAATAGCCCATATAAGAGGCTCTGAATATATGGGAAGAGAGTGGTATGAAACGGGCAAGCTTCTTCAAAAGATGAATACTTTTACTGATTTTATAGCTTGTTCAAAGCATTTGATAGCTCAAAACTATACGAGCGAAGAAGGATTGTTTGCCTACGGAGGATCTGCAGGTGGATTGTTGATGGGAGCAGTGATGAATATGGCACCAAAACTCTATAAAGGGATTGTAGCGAACGTTCCCTTTGTCGATGTGGTGACCACCATGTTAGACGATTCAATACCACTGACAACAGGGGAGTATGACGAATGGGGAAATCCTAATCAAAAGGAGTTTTTTGATTATATGCTATCGTATTCTCCATATGATCAGGTACGTGCACAGGAATATCCAAATACACTCATCATCACCGGATATCACGATTCTCAAGTACAATACTGGGAACCTGCAAAGTGGGTTGCAAAACTCAGAGATTTAAAAACAGATTCGAATCAATTGTACTTTTCAATAAATATGGACGCAGGTCATGGTGGGGCTTCAGGTCGCTTTGAGTCACTTAAAGAAGTAGCACAGGAGTATTCCTTCATAATCAATCTTGCAAATAAAGCTTAGTTTATTAAAAATTACTTAATTTTGTATCGAATTACAAAGACGACCCCTATGTCAAACAAAATTCAAGCACACGAAAACATTATCGATCTTATTGGTAATACTCCTCTTGTAAAACTTAACAAATCAACAGCCTCTTTTAAGGGTGAATTCTACGCTAAAGTAGAAGCCTTTAATCCAGGACATTCTGCTAAAGATAGAATAGCTCTTAACATCATAGAAACTGCTGAAGAAAAAGGAATTCTAAAGGAAGGAGATACTATTGTTGAAACTACTTCTGGTAATACTGGTTTTTCAGTCGCAATGGTAAGTGCTATTAAAGGTTACAAGTGTATTTTGGCTGTGAGCTCTAAATCTTCACCTGACAAAATTGATATGCTTCGTTCTATGGGAGCTGAAGTTCACGTTTGTCCAGCACATGTAGCTGCAGATGATCCAAGATCCTATTATGAAGTTGCAAAGCGAATTCACCAGGAAAACCCTGGTTCGATCTATATCAATCAATATTTTAACGAATTAAATACTGAAGCTCACTTTAAATCTACTGGACCTGAAATTTGGGAACAGATGGCTGGTGAAATTACTCATTTGGTTGCTTGTAGTGGAACAGGAGGAACGATCTCAGGTACAGCTCAGTATTTGAAATCACAAAATCCTAACATTCAAATAATAGGAGTAGATGCTTATGGTTCTATTCTTAAAAAATATCATGAAACAGGAGAGATTGATCCTAATGAGATTTATCCGTATCGAATAGAAGGATTGGGTAAAAACCTAATTCCTACTGCAACCGATTTTAAAGTGATCGACCGTTTTGTAAAAGTAAAAGACGGTGAAAGTGCTCATATGGCTAGAGCGATCTCAAAATCAGAGGGGATTTTTGTAGGATACACTTCAGGGGCTGCGCTTCAAGCTGTAAAACAACTCAACGATGAAGGTGTTTTTGATGAAAATTCAAAGGTAGTTGTTATTTTCCCAGATCACGGTTCACGTTATATGTCTAAAATTTATTCAGACGAGTGGATGAGTGCTCAAGGATTTATGGAAATAGCTAAGAAAAAAGAAAAAGTATTGCGTTAATATTAACGCACATAAGAATAGTCAAAACGACCTCTTTGGGGTCGTTTTTTTTATCCACCTAATATTTAATTCTTAATAAATTTATAGTTACTTTTGCACCTAAAACCAATCAAAGTCTATGAGAGATATATTTGATAGAATTAGGGAAAATAAGGGTCCATTAGGTAAATGGGCTTCTCAGGCTGAAGGCTATTTTGTATTTCCTAAATTAGAAGGTCATATTTCAAATCGAATGAAATTTCAAGGTAAAGAAGTAATTACTTGGAGTATCAACGATTATTTAGGTATGGCAAATCTTCCAGAAGTGATCAAAGCAGATGCTGATGCAGCTGCTGCACATGGTGCAGCCTATCCAATGGGAGCCAGAATGATGAGTGGCCATACCGACTTTCACGAACAACTACAACAAGAACTTGCTGCATTTGTAAACAAGGAAGCGGCTTACCTTTTAAATTTTGGATATCAAGGTATAATGTCTGCTATTGATGCCTTAGTTTCAAAAGACGATATTATTGTTTACGATGTAGATGCTCACGCTTGTATTATTGACGGTGTTCGTTTACACATGGGGAAACGATTCACGTTTAAACACAACGATGTTGAGTCTTTAGAAAAGAACTTAGAGCGCGCTACAAAGATGGCTGAACAAACTGGAGGAGGTATTTTAGTTATCTCTGAAGGGGTGTTTGGAATGAGAGGTGAGCAAGGTAAACTAAAAGAAATTGTTGAGCTTAAGAAAAAGTTCAACTTTAGATTATTAGTTGATGATGCTCACGGTTTTGGTACACTTGGTAAAACAGGAGCTGGAGCAGGTGAGGAACAAGGAGTTCAAGACGATATTGACGTTTACTTTGCAACTTTTGCTAAATCAATGGCTGGTATTGGAGCGTTCTTAGCAGCAGATCAAGAAATCATCGACTACTTAAAATACAACCTAAGATCTCAAATGTTTGCTAAATCACTACCGATGATTTATGTAAAAGGAGGTTTAAAGCGTTTGGAATTATTAAAAACTAAGCCAGAGCTAAAAGCTAAACTTTGGGAGAATGTAAACGCCCTTCAAAATGGTTTAAAAGATGCTGGATTTGATATTGGAACCACAACTTCTTGTGTAACTCCAGTATACCTCAAAGGAAGTATTCCAGAGGCGATGGCTCTTGTTAAAGACCTTAGAGAAAATTATGGAATTTTCTGTTCTATTGTAGTGTATCCTGTAATTCCAAAGGGATTAATCTTATTGCGTTTAATTCCAACTGCAACTCACACAATGGAGGATATCGAAATCACCCTAAAAGCATTCTCTAGTATCAGAGAACGTTTAGAAAACGGTACTTATAAGCGATTATCTGCTGCTGTTTCTAAGGCAATGGGAGAATAATCAAATCGATTATAGATATATAAAAATAGCCCTGTTATCAGGGCTATTTTTTTGTTTTAAATTTATTTCACCGATTAGTTGATATCAAACTTATAGGTGTTTCTTTTTTTGTAAACTTCTGGTTTAAATTCAGTCCATAACTTCTTTATTGACAGATTATTGACAAGTTCAGGAGTTCTGACACAATTGACAACTCCAATCTTTTCAAAAGACTTGTAAAAGTGACTAAACAGCATGGCAGTAACCCCTTTATTCTGATATTTTGGGTGTACTCCAATTAGGTAAAATATAGCGTCAGGATTGTTTTTCTTTGCTTTTAAGAGATGATAGAACCCAAATGGAAAGAGTTTTCCTTGAGCTTTCTGAAGTGCCCTAGAAAAAGAGGGCATCGTGATTGCAAAACAAATCATTTTACCTTCATTGGTAAATACAAATTTAATATACTCAGGGTTGATAAAACTGATAAACTTTTTAGTTAAATAATCCTTTTGAACCTGAGTGATTGGCACAAAGGAAGATAGAACAGCATAGGATTCATTAAAGAGATCAAACATTTGATCAACATAGGGGAGTAATTCTTTTGTTGAATGAAAGTTTTTTACGTGTAAACCTAAACGGTGTCCAATTATTTTATCGAGCTTTTCAAATTTTGTGTTATCGATATTGCTAAATGGAAAGCGATTCTCTTCAAATTCTTTTTCAACAGTAAAACCGTACTTTTTATAGTGCTCTACATAATAGGGGTGATTGTACCAAGTAATCATCGTTCCAATGGAATCAAATCCTTCGACGAGCACACCAACCTTGTCAAGGTTTGAGAACCCTACAGGTCCTTCCATATAAGAGAGTCCATTGGCTTTGCCGATCTCATAGACTTTGTCTAAGAGAATCTTTGATACTTCGTAATCATCGATAAAGTCAAACCAGCCAAAACGCATCTTAGATACCTTTTGCTCATTAATCTCAATCCAATTGATGATTGCTGCAATTCTTCCAACGATTTTCCCATCTCTATAAGCTAGAAAATATTGAGCTTGAGCTGTTTTAAAAACAGGGTTTTTGTCCTTTTGAAATTGTTCCATTTCCTCTTTAATCAAAGGAGGAACCCAATAGGGAGAATCTTTGTATAACTCAAATGGAAAGGTGACAAATTTCTTGAGCTCTTTGTCGTTTTGAACTTCTTTTAAATGTATCATTATTTGAAGTGATTATCCACTCTGATCGATGCACCAAAACCAAAGAAAAGTCTCGAGGGAGTTTCTTTAAAGTTAGTTCCTAAAAAGGCATCAACTTGAATATTTTTGTTAATTAAATAAGCTCCTCCAGTCCTGATTATTTCATCAGCATAATAATCATTGATGATACTTTGTCCTTCGAGAAAGAGACTTAATTTGTAGTATTTTCTAAAACTGTGAACCAAGGTACTGGTAATTGAATACTCTCGATTAGAAGCAGGTTTATCCATTGAAAAGTTTGTAACCAACACCCAATAAGGACTTAAATGTTGTTGTAATATCAATATTTCTTTGTCGTATATCGTCGTATAGGTTTTACTTGTTGGATCATAGGGATCAAATCTATTGAATAAACTTTCTTTTTTGTGTACGTTAAGTCCTGCATAGATCGAAACAACTGGTATTAAGTTCTTTAGAACAAATCGGTGATTGTTCTTCCAAGAGTAATAATCAGGTTCAGCAAACTGATGAGGGTCGTAGATCAAAACTTTAAATCCGAAACGATTCTTAAATATGCCTTTTGTGTCGATATTTTGAGTGTGATCTATTTTTGAGCGATGCCCAAATTCGTAGATGAGTTCCACACGCTCTTTAAATCCAAATCTAAAAGTAGATTCGATATCATTGATATGATAATCACTATCAGGATAGATATGAGTTTGGTGATCTGAACTGTATAAAGATTCCAATTGATAAACAGCCTCTCCAACAGTATAGGCTCCCATAGTTCTACCAGGAGTATTGGAATTGATGATATCGGTGTACTGTGCTCTAGAATTAAATGAAGTTAAGAATAATCCAATCAAAAAAATAAAGCAATAATAGTATTGATTGGGTGTTGTTTGAATTCTTGAAAAATATTTTATTCGTTCTAACATCGTTTAAAAATCTAGAATTGTATTTTTGATAAAATTAATAAAGTTAATGGGTTTTTTTACTACAGTTCTCTATTTTATATTAGGTATTTACGTTTTTGGTTTTCTCTTAAGGTTGGCTTCACCATATATTATGAAGTATATTTTGAAACGATTTGAGAAAAAAATGGGTGGTTTTCAAGATCCATTTGATCAAAAAAGATCAGCTAAATCAAAACAACCGTTAAAAGATAAGGAAGAAATCGTCGGAGATTACATTGATTTTGAAGAAGTTAAAGATGATGAATAAATTAGTTAGTTCGATAAAACACCTAGGGGTTGTAGCCCTCTTTGCAGTTATTGCAGTTGGATTCTTTTATCCGGTTCTCCAATCGAAAGAATTGTTTCAATCAGATATTGTCCAATATATTGGAATGTCTAAACAACAAAAAGATCATAAATTAGCTACAGGGGAAGAAACTTATTGGACCAATGCGGCTTTCGGAGGAATGCCTACCTATCAGTTAGGTGCTCGATATCCCTACCATTTTATTAAGAATTTTGATTCTGCGCTCCGATTTTTACCTAGACCAGCTGATTATTTATTTCTACTCTTTTTGAGTTTTTACGTGCTGATGTTGAGTCTCAAAGTAGAGTATCGACTTGCGATATTGGGTGCTTTAGGCTTTGGTTTATCTACTTATTTCTTAGTGGTTTTATCTGTAGGTCACAATGCTAAAGCTCATGCGATTGCTTATTTGCCATTGTTGTTTTCTGGTATGGTGCTTGTCTTTCGAAAAAAGTATTTGATGGGTGCTGTCTTAACAGCTATTGCCATGGGATTGGAACTGGTGGCCAATCACTATCAGATGACGTATTATTTTATGCTTTTCTGTTTGGTTCTTGGAATCCTTTTCTTGATCAAGGCTTTTAAAGAAGGAGAACTCAAACCTTATTTTACTCAAATAGGAATTCTTTTAGGAGCAGTTCTCTTGGGAATTAGTATTAACGCTACTTCTATCTTAGCAACTTCAGAGTATTCTGCATGGAGTACTAGGGGAGCCTCTGAGCTCAGTATTGATCCAGAAGGAAACCCCAAAGAGCCAAGTGCAGGACTTGATTACAATTATATTACTGAATATTCCTATGGTATTTTTGAAAGCCTCAACTTATATGTCCCTCGTTTATTAGGCGGTTCTGGCTCGGAGCAATTAACTCAAGACTCTCATTTGTTTAACTTTTTAAACAATCAAGGAGTTCCCTATCAGTCTATTAATCAATTTATTTCGCAAGCACCTCTGTATTGGGGAGATCAACCTATTGTTGCTGGGCCTGCTTATATTGGAGCTATCGTGATTTTTTTCTTTGTCCTAGCACTGTTTTTTTACAAGGGGAGCTATCGATTGCCTTTGTTGATTGGAACACTGCTATCTATTGCCCTCTCATGGGGAAAGAACTTCGAGTTATTGACGACTTTGATGATCGATTATTTTCCCCTTTACGACAAGTTTAGAGCGGTTTCTTCTGCTCAAATACTTGCAGAGCTAACCATACCAGTATTTGCGTTTTTAGGGCTTAAATCTTTTTTAAACGATTCTGACGACGCCTATAAAATTAAGACACTTCAAAAGATACTCTTAGGATTTGTCTCTTTTGGGGTGGTTTTGTATGGACTTAGCTTTTTCTTTGAATTTCAAGGAGGAATGGATCCTTACTTTAGATACAATTACGGAGATGAATTCGTTGATATACTCATAAAGGACAGAAAATCTGTTTATATAAGTGATGTTTTTAGATCTACAATTTATGTGATTCTTTCAGCTTCATTGTTGTGGATTTACACTGTGAAACGATTTAATGCCAATTATTTTTATATCGGTCTAGGACTCATAATTCTTCTCGATTTGGGAGGAGTTGCCAAGCGTTATCTCAACAGCGATAATTTTGTTTCATCAAAAGAGATGAACAAACCTTTTGTAGCTAGTGATATCGATAAAAAAATATCACAAGATAAATCATACTACCGAGTCTTTGATTACAGTGAAGGAGTCAATGGAGCTCGCACCTCTTATTTTCACAATTCAATTGGAGGTTATCACGCTGCCAAGCCTAGGGTAATTCAAGAGTTATTTGAATATCACATCGCTAGAGAATCGTGGGAGCCACTTCGTATGCTCAATGTCAAATACGTGATGCAAAAGGATGAAAAAGGAGAACAAAGCTTAATTGTTAACGAGGAAGCTAATGGGAATGCTTGGTTTGTACAAGCCTTGAGTACTTTCGATTCACAAGATTATATCATGACTCGATTAGGGGCGACCTCAACCAGACATGAAGCGATTGCTGTAAAAGGGGAGATTGATTCGAATATACCTTCTGTGTTCTCAAGAACAGAGCAAGCTGTAATTCAATTAGACTCATATGCTCCAGATCATTTAAGCTATAGCAGTTCCAATCCAGATGATGGTTTTGCAGTTTTTTCTGAGCTTTATTATAAAAATGGTTGGAATGCCTATCTCGATGGTCAATTAGTTCCTCATTACAGAGTAGATTACGCTCTTAGAGGTCTCTTTGTTCCAAAAGGAACTCATAGTATTGAGTTTAAATTTGAACCTCAAGTAGTCAAAACAGGATCGCTAATTCAATTGCTGAGTTTTGTACTTCTTATATTCTTAATTGGTTATACGGCCTATCGTCAGTTGAAGAACGAATAATACGACTATGAAGAAAGTACTTCTAATCCTATACTATTGGCCACCAGCCGGAGGACCTGGAGTACAGCGTTGGTTGAAGTTTGTAAAGTATTTTAAACAGTTCGATATTGAACCAATACTTTATATTCCTTCTAATCCACATTATCCTTTAAGAGATGATTCTCTGATAAATGAAATCCCTAAGGATTTAAAGATCTACAGTCAACCGATCAAGGAACCCTATCGATGGGCTTCTTTACTCTCTAAGAAGAAAACAGACCATATGAGTTCAGGTGTTGTAGGTACAGAGAATAAGTCGTTATTGTCAAAACTAATGTTATTTGTTCGAGGTAATTTCTTTATTCCAGATGCTCGAAAATCATGGGTAAAACCCTCCATTTCTTTTTTAAAAACTGTATTGGAACAGGAAGGAATTGATAGGGTTATTACAACAGGACCTCCTCACTCATTACACTTAATAGGGATGGGACTCCAAAAGGCATCTAATATAAAGTGGTTAGCAGATTTTAGAGATCCTTGGACCAGTATTCACTATCAAGACAAGCTCTATATGAGCTCCTGGGCTCAAAATAAGCACAAGCGATTGGAATCAAGAGTTTTGAATTCAGCAGATGCCATAAGTGTCACTAGTCCAACTACTAAAAACGCTTTTGAAGGCCTCACTTCCAAACCAATTCATTTAATCACCAATGGTTTTGATACTGAAGTTGAAACATCTGTAGAATTAGATTCTTACTTTAGTTTGACGCATATTGGAAGTTTACTTTCTCAGCGCAATCCTATATTGCTATGGAGCGCCTTAAAAGATTTATGTGAAGAAGAATCGGGATTTAAAGAAGATTTAAAATTGATCTTTGTCGGTAAAACAGATCCACAAATTATTGAACAATTAAGTGATTTTAAACTTGAAAACAATATTGAAAACATGGGATATGTCTCACATCAAAAGGCGGTTCACTATCAAAGAAAATCCCAATTATTACTGTTAATTGAGAGCTTTGATCCTAAAGTGGCTCAAATTATACCAGGAAAATTATTTGAATACCTGTCTGCAAAGCGTCCCATTATTGCTATTGGGCCTGAATCTTGGGATGTAGATCAATTATTAGCGAATACTAATGCAGGCACTACCTATGCCTTTGATGATAATAATTCACTAAAAAGTGATATCTTAACCTATTATAGACTCTACAAAAAAGGAAACTTAGAAAACGATACGAGTGAAATAGAGGCCTATCATCGAAGAGCTCTTACTGAGAAAATGTCTAAAGTTCTATGGGAATTGTAATTCAACAATCGGTTAAAAACACCTTGAGTACCTATATAGGGTTTGCAATTGGTGCACTGAATACCTTGGTGTTTTACACTCACTTTATGAGTGCTTCCGATTACGGTATTGTCGCTTTAATGCTCTCTATAGCAACAGTTGGAGCACCATTTATGCTCTTTGGTTCACATCAAATGCTGATTCGTTTTTATCCCAAATACTCAGGAGTTGACCAAGCGAAGCTCTTGACCTTGTCACTTTTAATTCCTATAGTGATGAGCTCTGTATTTGGAATTGCACTCTATTTTTTTCAAGAATCACTTTTGAGGTTTGTACAGAGCGACTCCACATTAACCCCATATTTTCTTTGGGATGTTTACTTTATTGCTGTATTTATGGCCTTTTTTGAATACTTCTATGCACTGAGTCGATCTCAATTGAAATCTGTGTTTGGTAATTTTGCAAAAGAGGTATTGCACCGACTTTTAATCGCTTTGGGTCTAGTTGGATATTCTTTTGAGTGGCTAGATTTTCACAGCTTTATTATACTTTTAATGGCTATTTATGGTCTTCGAATGCTTTTGATGTTAGTTTATAGTTTGAGAGCGACTACAATAAATTGGTCTTTGAAGTTGAGCAACTTTAAAAGAACTCACCTGGTATATGCCCTTGTGATGTTGATGGGATCTGCTGCAGCCTTAGTGATCTTAGAAGTGGATAAAATCATGATCAATATGTATTTAGATCTCGATCAGGTGGCTTATTATACGGTGGCTGTATTTATTGCAACACTAGTGGCTGTTCCCTTTAGAGCTATGCATCAAATTACCCTTCCAATAACCGCTCAATTAATTGCTAATAAGGATTTGAAGGGGCTCTCTGATCTTTATAAGAAAAGCAGTCTCAATTTAAGTATCGTTACCGCTTTGATATTGATCTTACTCCTTGTCAATATTGACAATCTCTATTTATTAATACCGGAGGCTTATTCTCAGGCAATTTTCGTGGTCTATCTTTTGGGAATTAGCAAGTTTTTAGACGCCAGTCTTGGCATCAATAATGCGATTATCAATAATTCACCCTATTACGCCTATGTTTTAGGTTTTGGGGTAATTTTAGCGATTCTTACCGTACTGTTTAATATGTGGTTACTGCCCATTTATGGGATTGTTGGAGCGGCCTATGCCTCTTTATTTGCATTGTTCATTTACAACGTATTGAAGTTGGTATTGGTGATGATCAATTACAAAATGCAGCCCTATTCCTATAAGACTATTTTGGTGGTTGTATTGACTGTTTTTATATACCTTACTGTAACCAATATGAGTAGTGCAAGCAATAACTATATCGATATGTTACTTAAAAGCTTTGTAACGCTATTTGTCTTTGTTGGAATCTCTTATAAAATGAACTTATCCTCAAGTTTCAATCATTTGATAGACAGGATCTTGAGAAGAAATTAATGTAGTTTTTCTCTGAGGTATTTTGCTGTATAGGATTTGGTGCTTTTAGCGACTTCTTCTGGGGTTCCACATGCGATAAGATTTCCTCCCTTATCTCCGCCTTCGAGTCCAAGATCGATTAAGTAATCGGCACTTTTAAGCATGTCGATATTGTGTTCGATGAGCAGTATGGAATGTCCATTTTCCAACAGAGCATTAAAGGAAGCTAATAATTTAGCAATATCGTGAAAATGCAGTCCAGTAGTTGGTTCATCAAAAATAAAGAGGGTGTGATTATCTTTTGAACCCTTGAGTAAAAAAGATGCTAACTTAATTCGTTGTGCCTCACCACCAGAAAGGGTAGAAGAGGCTTGTCCTAATTCGACATACCCAAGACCAACATCTTCTAAAGGTTGTAGTTTTTTAGCTACTTTTTGTTCGCGATGTTCTGTGAAGAAGTCAAGAGCATCACTGACGGTCATATGTAAAATATCATTGATGTTCTTTCCTTGGAATTTAATTTCCAAGATCTCTTTCTTAAATCGCTTTCCTTTACAGACGTCACATTCAATATGAATATCAGCCATAAATTGCATTTCAACAGTGATCTCTCCTTCGCCTTTACACTTGTCGCAACGACCACCATCTACATTAAATGAAAAGTGTTTAGGTTGGTAGCCTCTAAGTTTACTCAGGGCTTGCTTTGTAAACAAACTTCTGATATCGTCATAAGCTTTGATATAGGTAACCGGATTGGATCTGGATGATTTTCCTATAGGGTTTTGATCGATAAATTCAACCTCTTTTAAATCCTTAGAGTGAATTTGATAGGAGCTGTGCTTTCCAATCTTTTGCCCATAACCTCCAAGTTCTTTAACTACAATAGGGTAAATGAGATTTTTTATTAGAGTACTCTTACCACTTCCAGAGACACCACTGATGGCTGTCAGTGATTTAAGAGGAATTTTTAGATCAATATTTTTTAAATTGTGTTCTCTTCCTCCCTGGAGCTGAATATAGTCCTTGGATACTCTTCGCTTTTTAGGAACAGGTATTTCTAAACTTTTATTGAGGTATTGTGCCGTTAAACTGTTGGACGCTAAAAGTTGTTGTAAATCCCCATAGGCTACAAGAGCACCACCGTGGGTTCCTGCTTCAGGTCCTATATCGATGACCAAATCAGCTGCCTTGATAATATCCTCATCGTGTTCGACAACGATAACTGTATTGCCTAGTGATTTAAGTGATTTGAGGACTTCAATAAGATTTTCAGTGTCTTTGGGGTGTAAACCAATACTGGGTTCATCTAAGATATACATCGATCCTACTAGAGAACTTCCCAAAGAGGTGGCGAGGTTGATACGTTGACTCTCACCTCCAGAAAGCGAATTGGATTTTCTATTGAGACTCAAATAAGGAAGTCCTACCTTGAGAAGGTATTCGATTCTAGAATTGATTTCGATGAGAATTCTCTTAGCTACTTGCTGCTCATATGGAGTTATTTTGAGTTCTTTAAAGAACACCGCTAATTCATCGATTGGCAAGATGACTAAGTCTTGTATGCTGGCACCTCCTACTTTAACATAAGAAGTTTCCTCTTTTAATTTGGTTCCCTTACAACTAGGACAAATGGTTTTTCCTCTAAAACGTGCGAGCATTACCCTATTGTGAACCTTGTAATTTTTTTTCTCAAGTTTGTCAAAGAAGGGGTGAAGCCCTGTGAATCCCTTTGCTCCATTCCAAACTAAGTTTTGCTGCTCTTTGGTCATCTCACACCATGGCTTGTGGATTGGAATATTGTAATCTGAAGCGACATTGATTAATTTCTCTAAATAGCGCTGCATGCTTTTTCCTCTCCAAGGTGCTATTGCTTCTTCGTAGATAGAAAGGTTGGTGTTGGGAATCACTAAATCTGGATCGATTCCAACGATATCACCATAACCCTCGCAGCTAGGGCAGGCACCATAGGGATTGTTAAAGCTAAAAAAATGAGTATTAGGTTCCGTAAAACTCATTTGATCCATCTCAAATTTATTGTTGAATTCTTGAGACTTTTGATCTTTTAATTCTACAACTCTTAAACTTCCTTTTCCCTCAAAGAAGGCGAGTTCAATGGTGTTTTTTAATCGATTGACAAAATCTTCATCATCAGCAAGGACAATGCGATCAACAACGAGCTCAAAGGAAGTAGGTATGTTCTCTAAGGGTTCACTAATCTTAATGACTTCTCCATTGGCGTATATTCTAGCATAGCCCTGTTTTACGAGAAGGTCTATGGTTTTAGAGGGTTGCTTTTTATCAGTAATATGTACAGGAGCGAGTAATAAGAGCCTTGATCTAAGTTCAAAGGATTGAATGTATTCCAATACATCTTGAAGTTTGTGCTTTTTTACTTCTTTTCCACTGATTGGAGAATAGGTTCTTCCAATTCTCGAATAGAGCAATTTTAAATAATCGTAGATCTCTGTTGAAGTTCCAACGGTAGATCTAGGGTTGGTGGTATTGACCTTTTGTTCAATCGCAATCGCTGGAGCAATCCCCTGAATACTATCTACTAAAGGTTTGTCCAACTTTCCAAGAAATTGCCTCGAATAAGACGAAAGCGATTCAATATAACGACGTTGTCCCTCTGCATAAAGCGTATCAAAGGCCAAAGATGATTTTCCTGAGCCAGAAAGCCCCGTAATTACCACTAATTGGTTTCTTGGTATAGCTACATCTAAATTCTTAAGGTTGTGCAGTTTAGCTCCCTTAATTAGAATGTTTTCTCTTGGATTAAAGTCTTTTAAATCGATCATAGGTCAAAAGATAAATATACTATCCAAATCAAAAATCTCCTAATCAATTGAATTCTTTTCTTTTGAAATTTAGTTGGATTCAAATGAATATTTTTCTATATTTAATGTTATAACAATAAAAAACAACGCCTATAGTATAAGTTACTTTTAAATTTTAGTGTATAACCATCACAGGATCAATTATTTGTTGATCTAAGTGTTGTATATAAAGTAACTTATGAACTCAACAGAACTAGATGCTCATTTAGTAAGGCGTTATCTCAACGGAGAGGAAACAGCACTTCACAGACTCATTGTTAACCATCAATCACGTGTTAAGGGATTTATTTTTTCTAAGGTAAAAGATAGAGATATCACTGAGGATTTATTTCAAGACACCTATATGAAGGTAATCAAGTCACTTCGCAAAGGATCTTATAACGAAGAGGGTAAGTTTTTACCCTGGGTAATGCGAATTGCTCACAATTTAATTGTGGATTACTTTAGAAAACAAAATAAGATTCCAACTCTGTCTAATTCTACGGATTTTGATATATTTTCTGTGATTTCAGATGATTCACTACATATGGAAGAACGTTTGGTCAAAAGCCAAATTGAACTAGAAGTTAAGGAATTGGTGACTCGTTTACCCAAAGATCAAAAAGAAGTCTTAGAAATGCGTATGTATCGCGATATGAGTTTTAAAGAAATATCTGAAAACACTGGAGTTAGTATCAATACAGCCCTCGGTAGAATGCGCTATGCCCTACAAAATATCAGAAAAGAAATAGAAGCTAAAAATCTAGTTTTAAGTTACTAACACAATATTTTTAAAATACCAGCGTTATAAGGTTGATGAATGATACAACCTTTAACCAATTAGAAACTCAAAATAGCCTTCAATTCTATCGTATTGATAGTCTATTGTTTATAAGTATGTTTTCACAAGCTTATTATACTGTAGCCTGTGGAAATGACCATTTGGAGTTTATTTTGAACTAGACTTTTTTAAGTGTTCTTTAATCACAGAGGCTCTTCCTATTGTTTTTGTGATGATGTCTTTGTCTAAATTCCAACCTCTTGCAGGGGAATACTCTCGTCCATACCAAATTATTTGAAGGTGGAGTTTGTTCCATTTATCTTTTGGGAATAGTCTTTTAGCATCTTTTTCAGTTTGTACCACATTTTTTCCATTGGAAAAACCCCAACGATACATCAATCGATGAATATGGGTGTCTACAGGGAATGCAGGTATATTAAAAGCCTGTGAAACCACTACAGAGGCTGTTTTATGTCCAACTCCAGGAAATTGTTCTAATTTCTCAAGTTCCTTTGGGACAATACCATCATATTGTTCAACCAGTATTTTTGACAATCCGTAAATACCTTTAGATTTCATTGGAGAGAGACCTACAGGTTTGATAATTTCTCTGATTTCTTCGACACTGAGTTTGATCATATCGTAGGGGTTGTCAGCCTTAGCAAAGAGCAGAGGTGTGATTTGATTGACTCGAACATCAGTGGATTGAGCTGAAAGTAAAACAGCGATAAGAAGCGTATAGGGATCTTTGTGATCCAGAGGAACTGGAACCTCTGGGTAAAGTTTTTCTAAGGTATCTATTGTGAATTTTACTTTTTCAGCTTTAGTCATTTTTTGTACTTTTATAGTTAAATATAAGATTCTTATGAAAACTCTAAAAGTAGGAGATACAGTTCCTGATTTCAAAGTCTTTGACGAAGAGGCTAATACAGTGCAACTCAGCGATTTTAAAGATAAAAAATTAATTGTCTTTTTTTATCCTAAAGCTTCAACTCCAGGCTGTACGATGGAGGCTTGTAACCTAAGAGACAATTATCAACTCCTACTTGATAAAGGATATGCCATGATTGGTGTAAGCGCAGACTCGGCCCAAAGACAAAAAAACTTTAAAACTAAATACGAATTTCCTTTTCCACTCATCGCTGATGAGGATAAAAAACTAATCGATTTATTTGGAGTATGGGGCCCCAAAAAGTTTATGGGTAGAGAATACGACGGTATTCACAGAATGACTTTTATCGTTGAAAATTCAAAAGTGATTCGTGTGATCGATAAGGTAAAGACCAAAGATCACGCTGCACAAATACTAGAGCAAGTCTAGTTTAACTCAAGAGTTTTCGATCGTTTTTCCTTATCTGTAAAAAGGTGTTTTTCTTTGATGATTTCTGCAATTCCAGGAGGAACCATCTTTTCCCAATCAGGATCACCATTGGTAATCATATCGTGAACATGTCCAGACATGATTCCTAATATTTCGTGATCGTAATCGATAATATCCATTACTTTTCCATTGTATTTGAAGAATTTGTACAATTCTTTCATTCTTGGATGAACCTTTAAGGTGTTTGATGTGATGATTTCTCCAGTTCGCTCGTCTCTCATCGGATAGAGGTATACTTTGAGGTTTTTAAAGAATAGTTTTCCAAATGCTTCTAAGATTCCACCACTGAGATGTCTGTAGTACTTTTCATCAAATATGGCCTCAAGGTTATTGACACCCATTGTTAGGCCAATACGCTCCTTGGTGAAACTGTGGAAGTACTCTACCAATTTATAATACTCTTGGAAGTTGGAGATGATTACATTATGACCTAAATGACAGAGTAAATCGGCGCGATCTAAGAAATCTTGCTCATCAATTTCACCTGAGACTCTTAAGTTTGACAAGGTAATCTCAAAAACGACCATAGTTTTCTCAATATCCACTGAATTTTCATGTCTAAATATTTCAAGGGATTTATTGAGCATGTCTTGATTGACACAAGTTACGGGTCTAAAGCGACCTCTGATCGCTAAAATATTCTTTTTATAGAGTACTGCTGCTGGAAGTACATTATTACCATCAGGACCAAACATTACCGCATCAGTCATTCCGTTTCGAACGAGCTGTAAACTCATCAGACGATTGTCTACATTGTGGAATGCAGGACCTGAAAAATTAACCATATCGATTTCAAGCACGTCTTGATCTAAGTGATCATAGAGGTATTTCAGAAGGTTTTTGGGTTTGTCATAGGTGAAAAAAGCTCCGTAAATCAAGTTGACGCCAAGTAAACCTAAGGTTTCTTGTTGTAATCTAGCTTCGTTCTGTTTAAAACGTATATGGAGAATAATTTCGTTGTATTCTTTTTGATCAGGCTCTAATTGAAATTTGATTCCAACCCATCCATGACCTTTAAACTTTTTAGCAAAATCGATAGTTGCAACAGTATTGGCATAAGAGAAAAAGAGCTTGTCGTTTTTCTCAGTCAATCGTTCTTCCATCAGATTCATCTCGTGAGACAACATCTTTTTAAGACGTGATTGAGTCACGTAACGACCGTCTTCTTCACTGCCGTAAATAGCATCTGAAAATTCTTTGTCATAGGCGCTCATGGCCTTTGCAATGGTTCCTGAAGCTCCACCTGCTCTAAAAAAGTAACGTGCAGTTTCTTGACCAGCTCCAATTTCGGAAAAGGTACCGTAAATCTTTTGGTCTAAGTTAATACGTAGTGCTTTAGCTTTTGATGAAGGAGTATTGTCGAATTCTGTCTCTAATTTTGTAACAGATGCCATATAAAAAGTTTAATTTACTACAAAAATATAAAAGTTTAAAAGAGCAATCCCTAATAAAGTCATAAATTTGATAAAAAATTAAGATTCTTGGAACTGACATTTTTAGGCACAGGTACTTCACAAGGAATTCCGATTATTGGAAGCGATCATCCAGTTTGTCGAAGTAAGGATCCAAAAGATAATAGACTTCGTTCTTCTGCCATGATTTCATGGGGAACACATCGCTATATTATTGATTGTGGACCAGATTTTAGAGCTCAGATGCTACATCATTCAGTATCTAAAATAGATGGAATCTTATTTACTCATGAGCATTCGGATCACACCGCTGGTATTGACGATATCAGGCCTTTTTATTTTCGCCAAGGTGAAATTGAAGTGTATACCTCCAAGGCGACATTAGCTTCTCTTAAACGACGTTTTGATTATATCTTTGAAGCTGACAATAAATATCCAGGAGCTCCTGGAGTTTCTGTCAATGAAATATCAGAGGACAAACCATTTAAGATTGGCGATAAATGGGTGACTCCAATCTTAGCAAATCACAATAGAATCGATGTGTTGGGATTTAGAATCGACAATTTGGTTTATTTTACGGATGTAAAATACATACCTAAAGAAGAGTTTAAAAAATTAGAAGGGGTGGAAGTACTGGTATTGAACGCCTTGAGAATAGAATCGCATCACTCGCATTTAAATTTAGATGAAGCTGTTGAACTGGCTCAGAAAATAGGGGCTAAGCAGACCTATTTTACTCATATAAGTCATATGTTAGGGTTCCATAAAGAGGTTGACAGTCAGCTGCCTAGTGGAATTAATCTAGCCTATGACAACTTAAAAATTACTATTTAATGAAACAACGATTACTGATTTACTTAACTATATTTCTTTTTTTTATTGCGCTCTATCAATATATGAGCACTAAGAACTACGTCGAATCTGCTGACAAAAGAATGATGAAGTACAGAGCTGAAATTGAGCAGCTCACCAAAGAGTTGGATTCCTTAAAACAATTACAAAAGTAAATTAGATACGCTCTAAAAGCCAATCTCTAAATTCAAAAAAATTCTGGGGACAGATCCCATGTCCCATAGGGTATTCTCTATACGTGGAATCTATTTGTTCTCTTTCTAGGATAGCGCTGATTTTTCGAGACCAATCA